>Ga0123355_10012832_pt1 | contig 12999 bp, 14 predicted proteins | sample TergutEmb28metaG_3_FD_89872 | JGI IMG/M metagenome (GOLD analysis project Ga0123355, IMG submission 89872) | Embiratermes neotenicus P1 segment gut microbial communities from Petit-Saut dam, French Guiana - Emb289 P1 | ecosystem: Host-associated > Arthropoda: Insects > Digestive system > Gut ... | reverse complement strand
ATGTATTAACATCCGAAACATGTTGAGCATTAAATAAAGAAATAATAAAGCAAGTGACATCAAGTTGGTCTCTCTTTACTCAACTATCAAGATGATGCACGGTCCAATAAACATAAGATTCATGAGTAATATTATTGAAGGGCTTTGTTTTTCTCCCCACAGTGATCACTTAAAAAGTACCAACAGAAATTAAATTGCGAAGTGTTTGTTCTGAGATGCCAATCTCTGCAGACCTATCAACAAGGCGTAACAAACTGTGGGCATGAGGTTCTACTGACATCTAAACTTAAGGTAAAAATGTTTCCATATTTGGACTAGACTTTGTTACCTGTGGTTTCTCACTGTGTACCATATGTACTGAGGGCTGGAAGTATTCTGTATTATGTAGCTATTTGGTTATTCATTTTTAATACAAACAAAATTTCTATGAATAATAAACCTAGCATATGCCTGTAACAGGCTGATTTTAGCAGTGATAATTCTGTAAGGCTCTCAGGATTAAAATCACTGCATATTTAAAATTCTAGAGTTCAGACTTATGAGTAAGGGTGTTTTGTAACACTAAAGACTATGACAAATATTGCAAATCAAACGACTGTGGGCCAGGATTAGAATTTCCACGATGAACAAGTGTGCATTCTGACAACATATCCAAATTTTCTTCAACAGCAATACACCAGTAAGAACTTGGCAGGTTTACAATATTGCTCCCTTTGAAAACATCATCATCAAATGTTAAGTAATAGTTTGGTAAGATGGAAGAACAAGTGACAAATACCAGTCAGTAGACCATGACCTGAAAGTACAAAAATACTGAGCTTACATGTTTGAGAAGCCCATAAAAATTGACCAAGAGACATCTGATGGAATTTTTAATCACTGAATTCTCTTCAAAACATTCTGAGAAATATCTACTATACTATCTATACAAAGTACACCTTTTGCAAGAAAATATCTGATTTCACAACTTCTACATTCTTGTCACAAACACTGTTGATACTTGTTATTGAGAATGAAGGTCTAATTTTTCTGTTCATAAATTCAAGCACACATTAATTTGAATGGCTGTACTAATTAACAAATGCCTTATTACACATCATTCAATCTTAGAAATTCTGTGGAGTGATATGAACACACAGCTTATGTACCTATTCATCATGAACATTCCAATTTTGAATCTTCAATCTGAAGATAAAAGAAGTGTTTTTTATTAATATATTAGGTAATTTACTCTTGCACATAATGAAAAAATCCATAAAAGTTGGCATCTCTGCTTGTGATGAACGTGACAAATCATATCTCAGATCTCGTTACAATACATAAAATAAAAACTATTTTAGTGTCATGTAGTTAGGAATGAGAATTAATCCATGCCATACAAGGGTTTTAAAAAAAGAAAAATATTGTACATAATTCTCATACTATGCTGGCAAGGATACACTGTCACATCAAAATATCCAATACTTATTTCAATTACATAATTTTTGTTCAATAAATATATTTACCAGTCACGTTTATACCTTGTGCTTCGTCATCGATGTCTTGCTTTTTTATTTGTATTTTTCTTTGTACCTGAACGATGCACTGTTTTGCTTTCCTTGCTGGCTGTCTCTTTGCTAGGAGTTGCTGGTCTCTCCATGCTTACACTGCCATTCGGTGCTGTACCTGTGGTAGAATTATTGCTTCCATTGGTAGTATGATGATGAACATTTGTAGTGTTATTTTTTCCTGATTCCTTCCCTGTATTGTTGTCCTCACTTCCACTGTTTCCAGTCTGAGATTCTGTTTCACTGTTTCTTTCTGGAGGAAAATATTTACATTAGTATAATAGCACATTTTTTCAGTAGACATTAGATGATCTAAAACACTCATGAGAAACAATGATGCAAAGCATTATGCACAAATTTTCTGCACTCAGTTTTCATGCTGAATGGTGTCACATTTTCAAAGTGATAGCTCTCAAATAAAATACTTATAAGTATATTAATAATGACAACTGGTAAGTTTTCATCCAGAATTTGTTTCTCACCTACGAGTTCTCAGATTTAACAGGACACACTACTGCACCATGCACGAGGTTGAACACGTGAAAATCACACACGACTAATATGTATGTTTACCTTCCGAGAAGTAACCCTCAATAAGCTCAGCATGTGTACTACTTCCAAGACAACCTCCCACCATATAACTTACATGATTGCTCACATTTATACGAGGGGGTGCTGATAAGTCCTTAACCCGACCTACTTCCCGATGTCGTAGGACGGAATCAATAGTGTCGGTGGAAAGAGGGGTCTTTTCTTGTTACAGAGACTGAAAGAAAGCATGTCAGGTGATGTGTGCGATTTCGAAAAAATGGAGACACAAGCTGTCTTCAATTTTTTTTCCTGCAAGGCAAGGCGCTGAAGGAAATTCATACCATTCTGACAAAAACATTAGGGGAACATGCACCATCATATGCCACCGTCAAAAACTGGGTGGCCCAGTTTTAACTTGGTGACTTTTCCACCTGTGATGCGCCTCGTCCTGGACGACCCAAAACAGTGACCACCCTGGAGATTATTGATCAAATTCACGAGCTAATCTTGGAAGACCACTGGATTTTGGCTAAATCAATAGCTGAGCAACTGGGCATCTCACGTGAGCGGGTTGGGTCCATCATTCATGAAGATTTGGACATGCAGAAGCTCTCCGTGAAGTGGGTTCTGAAATGCCTGAACGCCGTCAACAGTGCCAGTCGTCTGAGCAACTTTTGGAATTTTTTCGGCACGATCCAAATGGTTACCTGTTGCAATTGGTAACCACGGATGAAACCTGGTTATATCACTATGACCCGGAGACAAAGCAACAATCAATGGATCGGTGGCATAGCGGCTCACCCTGCCCCTAAAGATTCCGAGTGTAAAAATCTGCTGGAAAAGTTCTCGCCTCGATTTTTTGGGATCAAGACAGCATCATCCTCAATGACTATCTTCCAAACGACCACACTATCAACGCGGAGTATGAGCGGGCACTTGCAACCCAGAAGAAACTGGGCTTCCAATGTCTTAATCACCACCATATTCTCCGGGTCTGGCCCTGTTGGACTACTACCTGTTCCCAGGACTGAAAAAAATTGAAAGGTCGCCATTTTTCGTCCAACGTGGAGTTCATTGCTGCCATGGAGACCTGGTTGGACGGACACCCTTCTGAAATTTTTTGAGTGGCTTGCAAAAGTTAGAGCAATGTGCTAAGAAGTGTATTGAGCTTCATGGGGAGTATGTTGAATAAATCCTGAGTTTGTTTGCTATAGCTCGTTTCCTTCCTGGTCGAGCTAAGGATTTATCAGCACCCCCTCATATGCCCAGGAACCCCTTTTTTTTTTACCACATATGCCTGTGTGGTTAGCATATTTCTGAATAAGGCTGATAAACAAGTGGTTATGTACATGCATTATGACAGACTGACAGTTCTGTATTACCTTTGTCCTGTGTCTGGTCTACCAATCCACTCACAGCCTGCAAAACAGAACCAGAGGATAAAACCTTACATTTTTATCCAAACTCCAGTTTTTGGTTGTTCAACTCAATTTAAATGTTCTACTAATGTTTTCCAACTGGAGTTCCATGCAACCCAATGAATTTCACCTCAGTAGCTGACTGTCAAACTTACAGCCATCGATGTAATAGAGGACTTTGAAAATAATCTCTCTGCTTCCTTAAACTTCCTGTTACGCTTATCTGCTTTGCTATTTGTATTTTTGTTGCTTGCTAGATAGCGATCCCATCCTCGGATAATATTTCCATACAGTTGAGTATCTTCTAAGTAACTTCCTTCAAAAGCATATATTTGTCTCTCTAGGTTAGCTAACGTGTCCTGAAACAAGATAAAAGACTATGCTAAACTGGCAAATTTCATAGTGAATTATGTATCAGTTATTACTGATTGCTGTGTTAATAAATTGAACATTACCAAAGAAGCAAATTAGGAAAACAAGCTACGGATAACGTACAAGTGTAATTTTTTTTACTGTCACTCAAATTCAAATGCTACATGTTATATTAAGTATGTGATTTATAAGCTGCCTAACGAAGCCCAAGTATTAAGAAATTACAGTTTAAAGTATTATGTTGACTGTAAATCATGACAGTATTTCCCAGTAATACATTAACTGCGTGACTGCATCATAGTCATACCGCTATTTCTGCTTTTCTCTTCACTAATTCAGCCAATTCTGCTCTGGTATCAACAGTTGTCACATTCTTCGATGCCATTTTGGTCTGTTTCGTAAAGTTCAGTAAACTACAAGGCTGCCAATAGCAAGAAACTTATATATGACGTGGGTATTGAGCCAAGGATTACAGTCCGAGGGAAAGTTGTTTCTCTGTCATTTCTCTTATCCGTGGATCAGAGTAGTGTTGTGTTTATTAGTTATACATGACGTGTGCTGATTGTGCTAGTTCGTAGGAAAGGTGATAGGAATGGCAAGTGTAGGAAGGTTATGTACGACTTTGGTATGGCAAATTGAAGGAGAATAACAAGGGAGACCATGACATCAAAAGAAAAATATGTACCGCGGGTTACACAAGTATGAATTAGTGTATAGCAGGGTTTTAGTTAAATGTAAATATATTTAATGTACGAGTTGACTTGAAACAGTTTGGCTCAAAATGCCATTGCGAATTTTTCAGCTTCTGTACTGCATTTTATTTAAGATTGTGTGTTCGTCGGGCCCACTATTTGCACTTATTTTTAGCCAGCTGATCGTTTTGTACAAAACTTCGTGTGCACGTTGTGAGTATCGAGGCGACTCCAAGGCTGTACATTTTGATTCCTTGTCGGTAATACGAGGACATACGAATGTACAATTTGGGAGTAACAGTGGTACCGCTTAATACTGGGGTTTAGTATAGCACGTGGTATAAAATCGTAGAAAAATATGCACTTTCGCGAGGCAGAAACTTTGTGGAATGTAAAGTTTCCAGATTGACATTTTGGTAGTGTTAGGTCATAGACATGTTACACATTATGTGTGATGTATTTGTGAGTTAATTATTACTGCATAACCTCTGTGGTGCGAACAGATTCACAGTGGAATTTTCAGTTCTGTGTATAATAAGTCAACAGTGGTAATAGTAATGAATACAAAGCAACACAGTTTGGAAAGTGCCTTTTATAACTTATGCTTGGAACCCCTTGTTGCTGTTGTCATTTTCAGTTTTTTAAATTAACGCATTGCAAAATGGTTTAAGTTAATTAGTTTACCTTGTTGCTGTCTGATTATATTATATGCTCATGTAAAACACATCATTATGACAAATGGGAGATACCCTCAGTTTTATGAGTGTGTAGCAAAATTAAAATTACAATGTATCCTAGTAACACATTGACTAGTTACTAATGTTCTTTTGATGCAGTTATGTTATTTACATATGTCTGTGAAAATATTGTAGGCCTATATGTTGAATTTATAGTAAAAGCTTTTTTGGGTATATTCAGACAATTTTACATTTCACCAGCATGTTTGATATTGGTGACATGCGAGGTTAAATTTACTTTGCTTGCCCAGGATGGAGAGTTTTAAATGTGCAATGTCTTTACATGCGTTAGAGACTGTATGCTGCACTTAGGCCGGCCAGTGCATTGGGGGTTGGCACTGAAAGGTGCAGAAATGTTACTGTTCATGTACTAGCTGCTAATGATCATCATGAGTATATTGCTTATTGGTTTAATTCCTGAAATGGACCATCCTAGTTTATTTGTTGTAATTGTAATTATTTTCCAGATGTTGTTACTAATACTAACTGTCTGATTTGAAAGGTCAGCACTGCTGTTTCATATTCAGGAGTTCCTGGTCTCAAATCTATGTCCAGAAACCAACTGTCTTGTCTAAGATTTCTTGTGGATTCTTTAGTTCCATCAGGCAAATGTGACAGTGGTACCTGAAATTAGGCCAGAATCACTGCTTTCCACATCTTTTCCAATTAATTTCTCTTTAATCCAGCCTTTTAGTGCTGTGTAGTTTATGCTCTTTAAAGTGTTTTTAAGTAAGTCAGTAATAAATGTAGACAGTGGAACTATTCAATCCAGGTACGTGTATCGATTACAGCAGGCCACAGCCGCTATGTTGCTAGTGTCTTCCAGTTTTTGATTTGTTATATTCCTCTATCTAGCTCAGTGGAATGACCAGTGTATTGTATGGTACAGTACATATAGTATAGTACAGAGTTGAACAGTATTTTGTATAATTGGTCACTTTTTTACATTTTTCAGTTTGATGCAGTGGAGTTAGATGATGAGATTCACAAAATTCTGAAAAACCAAATTGGAAATGTAACAAAATATATGACAGTTGGATTCCTTGGTAGATGGGAGCCAGAAGTTGATGCTTTACTGAGATTAATAATTTGGAAGGTTTGTATGAGGTGCATCTCAACTGCACTTGTTTCAGCTAGTATTAACGACAAGTTCATGTTCAATATTTACATCTGAGCTTCAAATACAGTGTATATGTATCTCCATTTGTGCAATATATATATATTTTCTGTTTCTAGTTTTCAGTGAATAAAGAATATAGTACATTTGGTCAGCAGTTGTTGAGTGTCAAATATGGAGGTGAATTTAATAAGAATAAAGCATATCTGTTCGCTCTGCTAACAGTCGGATCTAAGTATCTGAAGCGGCGTTCACACGAAATAGCAACAGCTGCAAGAAATCCCACTGTGTCTGAGAAAGTAAGAACTGTGTTTATATTCTTCATCCCTGCATTGTGGCATACCCACATTTAAGGGTATTTCTCCAAGAGTGTGAAATTTCATAGCCTGTGTGCTTTTGGCTGATTGTCTAGAAATGGAAATTGGAACTCGCTTTTCTGCTTTTTTGAGAAAGAATGCTGGATTAAGATTTTGAAATTATATTAGTTAATATTTGCTGGTCTCAGTAGCCGCGCAGTCTAAGGTTTAGGCCCGCGGCTGCTCGTCTGCTGAGATTGTGGGTTTGAATCTCACCGGGGGCATGGATGTTTGACCGTTGTGAGTGTTGTGTGTTTTCAGGTAGAGGTCTCTTCGACGAGCTGATCACTCATCCAGAGGAGTCCTACCATCTGTGGTGGGTCATTGAGTGTGATCTAGAAACCTTGTAAATGAGGAGGCCCTGGCCCATTGGGAGATTATGTATTTGGGCTTTTTAGGCTGGTTGACTGTGTGTGTGTGTGTGTCTTGTAACAACTTTTTAAAGGCATTTTTGATGAAACTTGGTTGGACTACCGTAGTATTAAATGTCATCCCAAAGAATATTGTTAAGTTACCATGACTTTTCCAATATTTGTAATGATACCAGCTATAGCTTGGTCAGGAATAAGAGGTGTATAATGTATTTATGTCCAGATCTATACCAATCTAAACTGAAGTAACAAAACTGAGAAGTGGCTGAAGCTGGAATGAAGGAGTTATTGTTCTTGTACCATGAACTTTTGTAGTAAATCATTTGGTCGTGAGCTTTAAGATTTACATAAAAACTGAGTCGAGATTTGTATGCAGTATTCTTTACATGTTACACATCCAGTCAAGTGCAAGAAAGCCCAACCTATCCAACTTATTTCAGTCTAATTCACTATTTTAGCTGTGCACTAATTTGTTTCATTCTTATAGGGTATGATAGAGTTTGGTCCATTTTATGGACCACTTTACTCAAAGGTCTAAGTTAAACTTTTATGCATACACAACCTGAACATCATAAAAATATACCTGTATGACAGTTTTGTTCACGCTGAGTCATTTAAAATTACAAAAGGACTCAAAAGAGTGTGATTTTATTGGAATGTTATATTTTTTTATTATATTACGCTTGTCATTGATGCTGTATATAACATTCAGTAAATACAGCTGTGTTATTTGCATTCATTAATTTTTTCTGTGCATTTCAACTATCATACGTCGTCATGAGGCTAACATCATCATCATCATCATAATCATCCCTGTTATCACCTTTACGCAGCATATTTACAATGAAGCTTGGTGACTTCAAGAGACTCACTCGTGTAAAAACAATGCATGTGCCATAGATTATGTTGTCTAGCCTTTTGCTTTCAGGTTGCCATTTACTGGATGTATTTATTGTCACTGCAGACAGGTATTGTGCATAAACAAAGTGTACCTTCATGATGTCACCCTTAAGTATTCTTTTTATAATGTTATAATGTATCTGGCTTTATTGTTTTCAGATAAAATTAATCTTTCACTGGGCAGACATTACCATTCATTTGGCAAGTTTGGTAAATTTGTTGGTGTTTCTAACTGAAGGAAAACACCCGACTTTAGTGGATCGAATTCTTGGACTGCAGCCTGTTTCTGTAGCACCTCCAGGTCAAGATCGTACTGTGGGCTATAGCTACATGACACGAGAACTCCTGTGGCATGGGTTAATCGTAAGTGTTGGGCACAGCTTTTAGGATTATTGGACAGAATTACTTTCAATGAAAAGATTGTAGAAGGTGGAAAGAGCTAGGGAAGAAGTGGATTGATTTTAGTAGTCCTTTGACGTGGAAGTGTACATTGCGATATTTCCGTTTGTACTTGGCTTCATTGAAGGAAATTTGTTTAATTTAGGTGATGAATGTTTGAAGTGTTGACATGGATTTCAGATGATGGGGAGGGAAATTGTGTGTATGCTGCCTGGCACATACTGTATTGTCACAAGGGAATCCACAGAATTTTCATAAAGTTAATTTTATGGTGCTCTTTCTAACAAAGACATGTGTTTATCAGAAGCCTGGATACTTGTCTTTGAATGTTTGGGATATGCATTGGATTTCTCATGGCTTGGGAAGGGTTTCTTTAGTTCTGTACAAATTGTACTAACGTACTCTGTTGCAGAGGTTTCATAGTCTCCTCAGATATAACACTGTGTTGCTGAGTAAGTGGTTCCCAACATTTTGAATATTTGTACGTTTGAAACATCAGGAAGCACTCACCCAAGGACACACTGTCGTATCCCAGAAGACATAAATGCTCACTGACACTGCTGTGAGAATATTGCTTGTGTGTTACAGTTTGGCTTCAAATATTGGTATTTTATTTTTATGTTTATACCGTGCATTTTGATTAATTAATGTTTATTAGTATACCAACAAATGCACATGGAAGTAGTATAAAAGTAATATTCAAATTACCCTGACATGTTTTGGTGTTCTTACACCATCCTAAGGGGGCTTACAAGTTTTGTAAGCTGAAGTTATGAATTATTGAATGATAGAATACAGTACAGCAGTATGTCATTATGGTAAAATCTAATCATTGGTAAAATGTGGCCACATATGTAATTCAGGTCTGCATTGAATAATATGGAGTTAGTCCATCATATCAGTCGATAGAATATAATTTATCAAATTCCTTATAATGTTACATATTCTCATTATACTCCATATTATTCGATGCAGACCTGAATTACGTATGCGGCCGCATTTTACCAACGATTAGATTTTACCATAATGACATACTGCTGTATTGTATTTCATCATTCAGTAATTCATAACTTTAGCTGACATAACTTTTAAGCCCCCTGAGGATGATGTAAGAACACCAAAACATGTCGTAGTAATTTGAATATTAATTTCATACTACTTCTTTGTGCATTTGTTGGTATACTAATAAATATTAACTGGTATTTTAGTTCATGTTTCTGGCTACCCTATCTCATAAGGCTTTGTGGTAAACTGGAGTTGAGGAAACTGTCACCAGTGTTATCATTTTACTTTTTGTCCTCACTAAACACCAAAAATACAGGACTGTAGGCACATTAAACATTGAATATACAGACTGACACAAGAAGAGGCACCACAATGGAATTTAGAAGGCTGGTTTTTATGCCTTTCAACTACATAATGAGCAAATGGGGAAATGTGAAAACCTATGTTTTTTTTATGTGTGTACACAAATTAAGGTAAGTGGTTATGAAGGTTTCCTGTATTGTGCAGTTTTTGTTTCTAAATAACATTATATCAACTACATGAATTATTGTCAGGCAAGATATGACAGGATTATTGTGAATGGTGTCTTCAGTGGCATACAAAGACAAGCGCGTGTTAGGTTCTGTTGTTCTTTCTTCACATGTGCCTGGAGGAGCTTGAGAGAATTCTTGAAACATACAGATGAGGCCCCCTTGAAACTACTATCTAGGTGTTATCTGAAAGAACTGTGAACTTGACAAAGAAGAAATTTAATTGCTATGGAGCAGATGCTTTTTCATCAAGTTAACTAGTCTGGTATTCCATATTTTTGACTTGCATAAATACTGTATGAAGTATTTTAAAATATGGTATCTCTTATTGATTTTCCAGGAGCTTTTTGTTTTTGCTGTACCACTTGTAAATTACCATGCTTTAAAACGAAGAATAACAAATGTATTCTCAAGGCAACGGAGGGATGCTGGGAACAGAGATGTAGTTTTCACAGCTGACAGCAAATGTGCAGAATGTAGTGAGAAACTGGTTCTTCCACATCATATGGGCTGTGGTCATATATTTTGCTTCTACTGCATTAAGGTGAGAAATTACTTTCTTATTTATACAATTGCGTGTGTGGACAGCACACTGAGTCTTCACTCTGCTCTCTGCTTGGCATGCTGTGTGTGTGTGTGTGTCATAGCTGTACAAGTTCAGAGTTGCATCTGAAATCCAGTTTCACCGAGAAGTGGTTATGTGCAGTTTCTTTCAAAATACCACCCTTCAAAGCTGTCAACTTGTTCTGGCATTTTTACGGGGTGACCAAAAGTTGCAGTGCCTACCCGTTACCTATGCTAATGTGCATACCATGTGACTTCCGTATGCCGTGAAACTCAGGAGTATTGTGTGACTGTTAGTTACAAGTACTTTCAGAGCATAGCTAAAGACAGTTAACCCTTTAAATGCCAAGTTAAATCCCATTTGCCATCTGCTGACATTATTAGGAGCTCACCATATTTTCCGCGTTAGCAGGATAAGGGTTAAGGAACTGAATTTTAATTCTACTTTTCCAAAATTCGCAATTAAACTGTCAGACATTGACATGAATTGATGCTGTGATTCATGTCATATACTGCTGAACATGTTTGATATTACCAAATGCTGCTTGAAGTTCTCTTCAGTGATGACTGTAAAATTTATTGCAATACGCATGTCAGAAGTGTTGTGTGTTCCTCGCAACACAAGACACGCAGTTGCTGTGATAAATTGTGCACGCATCGTTGAAGAGACTTTTAAGCAGGATGAAGCAGATGGGAGGCTGATTTCATTACTCTGACCATCATGAATAGGCTGGTGTGGAATTTGAGTATAATCAAATGGAAATTTCATTTGTAATTTAATTTAATGTTGTATGGGACTGTGGGTGGTATGGGAAATTATATTCTAGTGCTTACCATTACTGCTTTTGAGTGTGAGGAATCCCATTAAGTTTGTTTCATAATGATAGTGGATGTTTTAAATGATGTGTTGTTTTATGACAGGCAAACCACCTCGCAGATGAAAAGTATGAATGCCCTCTATGTGGATTTTCTTCTGGAGATGCTACATCTATTAAACCCCTTTGTTTGGAATCTTGAGCTGCAAATGATGGCTTTAAGGGTATGTGTTATTTCAGCATTTGAGGTAAAAGTATAGGTGATTGAATGGTAATCATATGAATGAATGAACGAATGAAGTTCGAGCAGTATATGTTCTGACTGACTGACTTGTGTGTGTGTGTGTGTGTCTGTATGTGCTTGCATGTGTGTGGGTGCATGTGTGCGTGTGTGTACTGGTCTCCTTCTCATTCCATGTTCACTTGAGCATGGTGCTGAATGAAAAAGACGGGGAAAAAGAGGAGAAAACCACTCAGTTGGAATATGTCTTAACACTTCAGAACTTGAAACATTGTATGATCATGCTGCAACAAATATTTTCTTTATGTATTATGTTGAGCAGTGCATAATGCATTTCTGATGGACAAACACTTTATGTTAAGGGGAGGGCCTCGGCACCTAGTTGATGTGTGCTGACAAGATTAGCTGAATGTCAAGGGTCATGCCAAGTTTGACCCATTGTAATGGCTGACCAAAGGCCAAGCATTCAGAAGCTTAATAAAGAATCCTTCTGTGTTCTTGACGTTGGTGGTGTTCCTGTAGTCCTGTAGCTACTGCTCAAGTCTGTTCAGATCTGTCTTCAGGTGATTGATGAGCAGCAGCAATGGCTGAGTTGGCGCGCCTACAAGGGCTGTGTTATCTGCAAGTTGTACACATGCAGGCTGAAGAGGGCATGGGAGACCATTCCACCCTGAACAACTCAGTTTGCATGCCATGATGGGGTGATGTGGCTTACTGGAAGGACTCTGACATGTCACTGAGTGAAAGTTCAAAAATGTGGTTTTCAAAAGTATGTGCAGAAACTGCAGGAAGGACAATGTGGGTCCACATGGTGTTGGAGGTTGTAGCCATATCTGCGAAAACTGTGCGTGTGGGCTGTATATGGAGTTAATGTGAGCACTTTGGGAGTGAGGTTATGGCCCCCTCAGCTGGGGAGATGTCGGAGAGATAGAACCACAAAGCTCCATCCCAGCCAGTGTGTCTTAAGGCCCATGTATAGAACCCAGATAGCAATAATTTTATTTTATGATGTATGCCTGCATTAGCTCATGTTGTAATGTATAAATACTGCCATTGTTGGTAATGTTTATGATTGAAACTTGCGGGACTCTATAGAATGATGGGTTGTGATTGTTGTGTTTTGATATTGTTTTAATAAATATTCCATACCAAAATTTCACATGCATTTCTCCTCTCATGTGTGCTATTTGCCTCTCTCATATTCCACCACGTTTTATTAGTGCACAAATGGAGTCTGTGGCAGCTTACTATCCTGCTTGAGAAATTAAAGTTAACTGTGTGTCAAAGTGACCGCCTCTGTGGTCTAGTGGTCAGAGTTTCTGGCTACAGATACAGAGGTCCCGGGTTCGATCCCCGGCGCTACCAGATTTTCTGAGTAGTAGTGGGTCTGGAACGGGGTCCACT
>Ga0123355_10012831_pt1 | contig 12999 bp, 16 predicted proteins | sample TergutEmb28metaG_3_FD_89872 | JGI IMG/M metagenome (GOLD analysis project Ga0123355, IMG submission 89872) | Embiratermes neotenicus P1 segment gut microbial communities from Petit-Saut dam, French Guiana - Emb289 P1 | ecosystem: Host-associated > Arthropoda: Insects > Digestive system > Gut ... | reverse complement strand
GTGCTCGGTCACGTTCGGCAAGGGAATAACTCCTGCCGCGCCTGGCTCGGCCGTCGGTGCACTGATCGTCTCCGACATCGCAGCTGCTCATGCCGAAGTCGTCGCCCGCGGGATCGATGCGAGTGAGATGTGGCACGGTGCGGCTTTCCCCGTGGAGGCACGGCTCAGCGGCCCGGATCCCAAGCGCACCAGCTACGGGTCGTTCTTTGCCTTCAAGGATCCCGACGGCAATGCGTGGCTGGTCCAGGAGGTGACGACGCGGCACCCGGGTCGAAATTGATGTGGCATGCGCATCAGCTGCGCACCTGACGAGTGCGCCTGGATGCGCTGAGGCAGCCCCCGGCGAACCACGACAAGGGTACGGAGCAGGCGGGTGATGAGAACTGGCCCGCCTGCTCCGCCTTCTACGTGGAGGAGCTTGCAGACGGCGACCGGCCGAGCGCCTCGATGAGCGAACGGGTGCCGATCGTCCAGCCGAAGAAGGACTCGACGTTGAATAGCGTGGCGTTGTGCGCCTGCGGCGGGCCAGCCTGAAGAGTCCCATCCGTCACGAGCAACGGCCAGTATTCGTGAAAGTAAGCATCCCGCAGCGTGGACTCCACGCAGACGTTGGTCGCGATGCCCACGAACACCAGATAGCGCATCTCGCGGGCTCTGAGCACGGAGTCGAGCTGCGTGCCGGCAAAACCGCTGTATCGTGTCTTGAGCACCACGATGTCCGAATCGCGTGGGGCAAGGGCCTGCACGATCTGGAAATCCCACGTGCCCTCCACGAGCAGCTTCCCCCTGAGTTCGGGCCGCGCCCGCATGAGGCGCAGCGCCGTCTCCTTGCGAGGGTTTGGAGAGGCCGCGCCGCCGCTGTTGCTCAAGTCCGGCTTGTAACCGGTTTGCAGGTAGACCACTTGCACGCCGGCAGCCCGGGCCGTCCCAAGGAGCTCACCGATGCGGCGTACAATCTTGTCTGCCCCGGAGATATCCACGCCCGCGAGGTCAAGCAGGCCGCCAGAGCTCGCAAAGGCATTCTGCATGTCGACAACCACCACGGCGGTGCGTGCAGGATCGATCTCCAGGGGTTCGGGACGCGTGTCGAGGGTAAGTGTCGGCATTGCTCAGTCAGCTCCCACGCTGCAATCCGCAAGACTAAGCTTTCCCCCTGGAGTCGACAGTGTCACCTGAACATGCGCGCTCACCGGACTCATACCACGCTGAATCTGTTAGGGAAATCTCGCCGGTTCGAGAATCCACTGCTGGCAGGCAACTCGGGATTCAGGCAACATCTGGCCAAAGGAGCGTACCCCATGGACAGCATCAAGCCGTTATTCACCGCGGTCGGCTCGGTGACCGGTGGTCGCAATGGTCACGGCGAGGCCGAGGACCATTCCGTTTCGGTCAATCTCTCGGTACCCAAGGCCATGGGCGGTCCGGGTCGACCCAACACGACGACGCCCGAACATCTGTTCGCGGTCGGCTACGCCGCCTGTTTCGGCGGCGCGCTCGATTTTGTCGCGGTCCAGAAAAAGAAGAACGCCAAGGGCGCGACCGTCACCTGCAGCGTGTCGATCGGGCCGCGCGACGCGGGTGGTTTCGGCATCGCAGTAAAGCTGCACGTCAAGGACCCGACGCTGCCGCAGACCGAGCTCGAGGCTCTCGCCCGCGAGGCGCACGAGAAAGTCTGTCCCTACTCGCACGCGACGCGCAACAATGTTCCGGTCGAGCTCTCCGTCGAGGGAGGATAGTCGGCGATCGCCGCGATCTGGTGCACAGTCAGACCTATACTCACGTCAAGACCACCGGCAGGCGTGTCGCGCTCAATGTCATAACGTGCAGAGGCGTGCGAGAGCCTCGCTTGCGTTTCGACCGTGTTGGGATGCGGTTGGTCAGGCGTTTGCAGACGTCACTCTCCAGGTCCGTACCGGGTGGCAGGACCGTGATACTGACCATCACGGCTCCAATTCGACAGAATTCCAGGACGGCGGCGGCGCTGGAAGACAGAATTCGGCAGCTGCTCGCGGCCAGGCGAGCGCAGTTCAAGGCGACGATCCATGGAAACCGGATCCAGGTTCGCGTGCTGAAAGGTGGCGCGAGTCGAACTTCAACGCTCATCGGCTTCGTGCACAATCCCGAGCCGGATCCGGCGGTCCTTTTCGACGTGACGCGTTCCCTGCTTGCCTGTGTAGGGTCGGGCAAACCGTCTCCCAGGGACGAGCGCTGGCTCATTATCGCCAATCACGACGGACCTGCGCCCTTCGAAACGGTTCGGCAGGTCTGCCTGGCGCTTCGTGCCCGGACCGTTTTCAAACGGATTCTCCTGGCGGAAGACAGGGGCGTCAGAGTCCTGTAATCGCTCTGTAATCGCTGGTAGCCCTGAGGCGAGGACGGACGCCGCACCTCAAATCAAATAGCCGGTTCGGTATCGCCTGATCCCAGCAAAGTCCACGGCGCGCTACCTCCACCTCGGCGCGCAGTCAGTCCCTGGTCCACAGCGGAGTCTTCCAGACTCCGAGCGCCTCCAGGAAGGCACTGACTCGCAAGGGGAGAAACTTACGACTCGAGTAGACCGCGAAAACGGGTATTGGCGATGAAGCCCACTTCGGCAGCAGCCGCACCAGCCTGCCTTTGGCAATGGCTTCGTCGCAGAACCACGAAGGCAACAGCCCGATTCCATGACCCCGGTGCACGAACTCGCCAATCGAGTTGTTGTCGCTACTCGAAACCGGGCCAGACACGTGTACCCTGACTTTTCTTCTCCCGCTGAACAGCTCCCAATCGCGCTCGTTGCCCTTGGCATTGAGCATGACACAATCGTGCGACTTCAGATCGGCGGGCGCGGCCGGAAGGGCTCTGGTTTTCAGGTATGCAGGAGCGGCCACAACGTAAAAGACACTCTTGCCGAGGCGGCTGGCGACGAGGCTGGAATCCCTCAGCTCTCCGAAGCGGATCGCGACGTCGATGTTCTCCGCGATCAGATCGAGAAAAAGGTTGGTGAAAACAACTTCGATCCGGATACGAGCATGATCTGTCAAGAAGGCGGACATGAAATCAAGAAAGGGTTGCCGGTTCAGCGTCATTGGAACGGTTATCCGCAGCAGGCCTTCTGGCCTCTTCTGCCTCTCAGTCAGTACGCGCTCAGCTTCCAGGAGGAGATTCAGCGGCTCCTGGCACTGGCCCAAGTAATCCCGCCCCTGCGCGGTCAAGGTCATGCGGCGCGTGGAGCGCTTCACCAGCGCGACGCCGAGGTCCGCTTCCAGCAACGATAGCCGACGGCTCACCGTCGAGATCGGCATGGCCAGCGTGCGTGCTGCACGCGTGATGCTCTCCAGCTGAGCCACCTTGGCGAATATCAGGATGTTGTTCAGGTCCGCCATGATGCACTTTTCCATTCATGGAAATCAGATTACAGACCTTACCATCTAATCGCTGTGGGCGGAAAGACTCACAATTCGCTGCAATAGCCCGACCTACACAACCCCAAGGCAGGAAGACTCAGATGACTACGAGGCAAAAGACGGTTGTTGTGACTGGAGCATCCCAGGGCATTGGTGCGGCAATTGCCAGCTTGTTCCTGGAGCGCAGCTACAACGTGGTGGCCAATTCACGCAATATCAGCGGCAACACCGAGCTGCCGCGGTCTGACAACCTTGCCCTCGTGGATGGTGATATCGCTCTTGCCACGACGGCCGAGAAGCTCGCAGCAACGGCAATGAAGCGGTTCGGTTCGCTCGATGCGCTGGTGAACAACGCCGGCATCTTTTTCACCAAGCCGTTCACCGAGTACACGCCGGCAGACTTCCGGCTGCTCTCGTCCACCAATCTGGACGGCTTCATTTACACGACCCAGGTGGCCGTCAAGCAGATGCTCGCGCAGAAGACCGGCGGCAGCGTGGTAAGCATAACCGCTACCATCGCCGATCATCCCCTCGCAGCGTTCACTGCATCCGTGCCGATGATCACCAAGGGCGGCATCAACGCCGTCTCACGCAGCCTTGCGATGGAGTACGCGCAGCACGGCATTCGTGTGAACGCCGTGGCACCGGGCGTCGTAGATACTCCCCTGCTAAAAGACGCTCCGCAGGACTTCCTGCGCACATTGTCGCCGCTTGGAAAGATTCCAGCCGCCCGCGACATCGCCGAAGCTGTTTTCTATCTGACTGAAGCGAGTCAGGTTACCGGGGAAGTACTATACGTCGACGGCGGAATGCACCTCGGTCGATGGTAACCGAGCTCGGGAGAACAAGTCATGCCACCGAACACGACGAACGCCAGCGCTGAACAACGCCTGCGAGAGTTTGGCATCGAGCTGCCTGCTCCTCCATCGCCCCTTGGCGCCTACGTTGAGGCGGTACAGACGGGGAAGCTGCTCTTTCTCAGCGGCACGCTGCCCCTCGAGAACGGTACGCCGAAATTTGTCGGACCTATCGGCGGCGGGTTGAGCATCGAAGATGGACGACGCGCGACGCAGCTTGCCACGTTGAACGCTCTCGCGGCTGCGCGGCAGCTTCTGGGGTCGCTCGATCGAGTGACCCGGGTAGTCCGTCTCGCTGTTGCTCTCCTCACGACTCCCGAGTTTCGTCAACATCCAATGATCGCGGACGCGGCGTCGGAGCTCCTGGCCACCGTATTCGGAGCAGACCGGACATCCACCCGGATGGTTTTCGGCGCGGCGAGCTTACCGCTGCAAGTGTGCGTCGTTGTGGAACTCATTCTCGAGGTGAGTGTGTGAACTCCCGAGTCCCAAGCGCACGAGCTGCGGGTCGCAAAACCAAATGTCAGCTCTCGGCACTACCCGCCATATCGAACAACGCCCGATACTGCCGTGGCTGGGCGCGCAGATACTGTTCGGGCGCGCGAACGCGTCCGCCGAGATGCGCCGCCGCATGCCATGGCCAGCGAGGGTCGTAGAGCACGGCACGAGCAAGCGCAACGAGATCCGCATCCCCGATGCCGACGATGGCTTCGGCTTGCTCATAGTCAGTTATGAGGCCGACGGCGACAACCGGCATCGTGGTCGCCTGCTTGACCGCACGAGCGAGAGGTACCTGGTAACTGGGTCCGACGGGGACGGCCTGGCGGGGATCGAGTCCGCCGCTCGAGACGTGGACCGCGGCGCAGCCACGCGCCTCGAGCGCCCTGGCGAACATGATGGTCTGTTCGATATCCCAGCCGCCTTCGACCCAATCCGTCCCGGAGACGCGCATGGTGACTGGTCTGTGTGCGGGAAAAGCCTGGCGAACGGCGTCGAACACCTCGAGCGGGAAGCGCATCCTGTTGGTGAGACTGCCGCCATACTCATCGGCGCGCCGGTTGGAGAGTGGCGACAGGAATTGATGCAGGAGGTAGCCGTGTGCGCCGTGAAGCTGGACTGCATCGATACCCAGTCGCCCTGCACGCACAGCTGCCACTGCGAAGGCATCCCGAACACGCGACATGCCGTCGCGGTCGAGTGCGCGAGGAGCGTGGTCGGCGGGTGCGAACGGTAACGCTGAAGGCGCCACCGTCTGCCAGCCACCCTCGGCCGCCGGGGGCAGTTGTGCACCTCCTTTCCATGGCACCTCGGTCGACGCCTTACGGCCGGCATGCGCCAGCTGAATGGCAATCGGCATGTCCGAATGCCTGCGCACGGCAGCGAGGATCCGTGCCATCGCGGCCTCGCTCATGTCGTCCCACAGCCCGACATCCGCGTAGGAGATGCGGCCCATCGGCTCCACCGCTGTCGCTTCAATGGTCAACAGCGCCGCGCCCGACAGCGCAAGGTGCCCAAGGTGAATGAGGTGCCAGTCGGTCATGCAACCATCGACCGCCGAATACTGGCACATCGGGGCGATGATTATCCGGTTCGCCAGAGTAAGTCCGCCGACGCTCAATGGCTGGAACAATCTTGGCCTGCTCATCGTTGCCTCACTTTAGCCGCAGCCGCGGCAAGCACTCCCCGGATCGCGCCTGCCAGAAGGCTCGGAGCGATGACCCGGGTAGCAAAAGGGTGGCGATACACCCATATTGGTGTCCCGGGCGAATGGCTCTTGCTCGGCACGTAGTCTCTCGCTGGACCGTTCATCGGACAATCATCGGCACGACCCGGCCAGCTCACCTTGCTCGCACCGACAACTAGACGGTGGCCTTGACGCGCGAAACAGCACAGCAAACTACCGATCAGTCTGACTCGGCCGTGTCCTGGGCGCCGGAGGAAGCACCGACCGGGGTCTCCCTCGCTCGGTCCTCACGGAGTTTCCGCTGCGGCAATGTACGTTGTATCTCGTGTACGTCAGCCGCAAGTACCTGCCGCTCAAGATCCGCACCTTCCGCGATTTTCTCATCGAACGCATCTCGCAGGTGCCCGAGCCCCGGCCGGTCGCCGTCGCTGCCGAGTGATCGTTCGCTCGCGAAGTTTCCGCGAACGAAACGCTACATGAATCGCGCGCACGTTGTTGCGGCGGCGAGCCGCTACTACAGTGCGTTCCGTGGTCGGCCTCGTTGCCTCGTCGTCGCAACCAGGCCGACCTGAACGGTCGGCTGCCCTCCCCCCGGCGGCGTTCGTTCACTCCCGCGGCCGGAAGGGCACATCCCTTCCGGTCGCTTCTTGTGCGGCGATCGATGTCGCCGGCAGCACGATCCCGGATGCGGTTTCCTGTCAGGAAACGGTGCATCGATGCCCCGCGGATTGTTCACTGAAGCGAGCGGACCTACCCTCGTGTGCATGAAGTCGCACCAGCATCACCTTTCCGCGTGCGCTCTCCGCGTCGCGAGTGGTGGCGGCGGTCACCGGTCATTCACCCTCAGGGAGGCTTGCCATGCGCGTTCTGTTGCGCGTCGCGGCCGCTGTGTTGCTCGCAATTGCCGTATTTCTCGCCCTCGTCGTCTTTTTCGCGCTGACGGCGCGGCGCATCTCTCTCTCCGGCGAGAGCCGGGAGTCCCGCTCTTTGGAGAGAGAAGCCTCCGTTGGCACTCACCGTCGCACGAGCGAGCTGATGCCCCGGCTATCCCGTTAGTGCTGACGGACCCTATCTCCACCGGCCACTGTCGCGCGTGCCCCGGCTCTTCTACCTTTGAGTGAAAACTCCGCCAAGGGAGCTTCTCTATGGACCACGAAGTAGCCAAGATCCTCGACAAACAGCACAAGCTCAGGGAGCTGCGCCGCGCGCGTGAACGCCTCCGGCAACTGGAACGGGAATTGAACGGGGCGCCGGAAAGGTCCGAGGAGCCTCTACAGGTCCCGGAGTTCCTCCGCCTGCGCTTGCCGCTGCGAGCCGTTTAGCGGAGAGTTCACGCACGTCACGGCCGGACAGCAACGATGCGACGTGCCAACCATCGTTTCTTGTCCCACCTCGCCGCCCTTGGCACGATCACGGTGTTGGCGGGCTGCGCCTCGCTCGGGCCGCGCCTCCCCATGTCGACCATGGAGGAACCCGCACCGGAGCCTGTCGCGTGCGGCGTTCGCACTCTCGCCGCCAGCGGCGCGTTCGAGCTGCTCTCTTCGGCTGAAGTGGCCCGGCGTCTTGCGGCAAGGCTCGGCGACCGGCCGCTCAGCATCCTTGCCTTGTCCAGCGGCGGCGCGAGTGGCGCCTTTGGGGCCGGCGCTCTGGTCGGCTCAGCCAGCGACGGGAAGCGGCCGGAGTTCACCGTGGTGACGGGCGTCAGCGCGGGCGCCCTGGTGGCACCGTTCGCTTTCCTGGGCTCCTCCTGGGATGCGGAGATGACGACGATCTTCACCACGGGCGTGACTGACAGGCTGCTGCAGTCCCGCGGGCTCGGTGCAGTGTTTGGCTCGAGCGTCTACAGCGGCGAGCCGCTGCGCCGGCTCATCGAGCATTACGCTGATGATGCCCTGATCGCGGCCGTCGCTCGTGAAGCCGCCAGGGGTCGGCTGTTGCTGGTGGCCACGACCGACTTTGCCAGCGGGGAGCCTGTCATCTGGGATCTCGGCTCGATCGCATTGCACGGCGGTGAGAGTGCGAAACCACTCTTCCGCAGCGTGCTGCTCGCCTCTGCGAGTGTTCCCGGGATGCTGCCGCCCGTGGTATTGACGGTTCGCAGCCAGGGCACGACGCGTGTGGAGACCCACGTGGACGGCGGCGTCACGTTGCCGTTCTTCATTGCGCCCGCGCCTGATGATCTACCGCAATCGTGGGGAGGGTCGACGACCAGCGTGCGCGTCATCATCGACGGGCCCTTGCGCGATCCACCTCGCCCGACTCACGCCAACGCCGTTTCCATTTTCAGCCGGAGCCTCTCGGCGGCGCTGAGCTACGTCACCCGCACCAAGCTGGAATCGACGGTGGGCGCCTTGCGCGCGCGGGGCATTGCGCTCGACTACGCGGCGATACCAGCATCTTATCCGCTGCGCGGCGCCTTCGACTTCGGTCCGGACGTCGAACGTTCGCTGTTCGAATATGCCGCGAGCTGCGCGGAAGCCGGGGAACTCTGGACTCACTCAGCAAGTGGCGAACCTGTCGCCGCGCGAGCAGCCGTCTCCGGGAGCCCGACCTGCCCGGCCGATGACTCCTTCATCGGGCACCTCGCCGCCCTCGAGAACTGATGCTGCGGCTGACCTTTCACGATTGAGAAACGCTCCATCAACGATCCGCACGTTGTTCCGGGGCATTGCCACCCGTACGCTCCCACCATGGTTGGAGTGCTTGAAAAAGCCGTTGTTGAGAAGCGCCATGACTGACAGAAACCGCAGTTTCAGCGCCGCGTTCGGCATCGTGACGGTCCTGATCGCCGTCCTGGTGTTCGCCGCGGCGCTTGTTCCCTGAGTGACCCCAAAGGCGGTTTGAGCCGCTGTGGTGCTACTGCTCGACGGGTCAGTTCCTATCTCGGCCGGCGGGTCACGCGGGGCGAGGGGAAATTAATCCGGCGCTGCGCGTGAGCCGTTGGCCGAACCCGTCAGCAGCAGCGAATCACGTATGCGCGTCAAGGCGCTCATCCGCAGCGCCGGGATTGCGCTGCTGGTCAGCGCAGGTTGGGTACCCCGGTTCGTAAAGCGCGCAGTCGCTGTGTGAGAGCTGCGAAGTGCAGATCGGCGTCGGTGGCACCTACCACTTCTGGGGCACGACCGGCGGGGTTGTGCTGCCGGTGACGGTGAGCTGGAGTGACAACCGCTACGAGCTCGGATTCTTTCGCGTCACCACCCAGCAGATTCTGCACGACGCGAATTATCGTCATGGGCGTCTGATGGCGGATCCCTACTGGGGTATGTCGCTGTCACGCCGCTGGCGGCTGTTCGAACGCGGTCCGGTCACGGGATTCATCGGCTTCGGGCTCGCCGCGAAAACCGAATCGGACCAACTGAGCGCGACGCGCCTGGATTTTGCCTCCCAGCTCGGGGTGCGCTTTCGACTGCCGGGCAATCATGTGGTCGGCGAGCTGACGATGCGGCACTGGTCGAACGCCGGCATCCGCCTGCCGAACCACGGACAGGACTTTGCGACCCTGACGTTCCGCCTCAATTCGGGACGGTTCGGAGTCGACAGAGCCGAGCAGATCGCTCTCGACGGGTTGGCGACTTCCGGTGGTACACCGCATGCCGACCCTCAGGGCGCGCAGGATTTGCCATGAGTTGTTGAGGCTGCCGGTTGCGGCGCGCACGAGTCGCGCGAATGTCTGTCATGAGCCATTCGCCCTGATGAAGTCGATGAACGCCCGGAGCGGCGCTGGCACGAGACGCCGTCCCGGATAATAGAGGAACGGTCCCGGGAAGCGTTGCCACCAGGGTTGCAGGACGGGTTCGAGGGCGCCGCTCTCGAAATGGGGGCGCAACCAGTCCTCGAACAGATTGATGATTCCGGCACCGGCAATCGCTGCGTCAACGGCCAGGTCGGTCGCTGTACCGATACGAACCAGCAGGGGTCCGTCGGGATCGACCCGCACCATCTCGCCGTCTTGCTCAAACTCCCAGGGTGCCATCGTGCCGCTCGCGAAGCGGGCGCGGAGACAGGCGTGCTGCAGAAGGTCCCTCGGGTGCCGGGGCCGGCCGCGACGATCGAGATAGGCGGGAGCCGCTGCGGTCGCAAAACGCTGCACCCGAGGACCAATCGGCACGGCGATCATGTCCTGTTCCAGCCGCTCGTCGTAACGAATGCCGGCGTCGCAACCAGCGGCCAGCACGTCGACGAAGCTGTCCTCGGCAATCACCTCCAGGCGGACCTCCGGATAGGCCGCAAGGAACGGTGGCACGATCGCCGGCAGTACGAGGCGCGCTGCAACGACCGGGACGTTGAGCCGGAGCGTTCCCGCGGGCCGGTCGCGAAAACCGCTGACTACATCGAGCGCTGCTTCCACTTCGGCCAGCGCTGGTGAGAGCCGTCCCAGCAGCCGCTCGCCCGCCTCGGTGGGCACCACGCTGCGTGTGGTCCGGTGGAGTAGCCGGACACCGAGCTGGGACTCGAGGCGGCGCACGGCTTCACTCAGTCCCGACGCACTGCTGCCGCTCGCGCGGGCGCCATCGCGAAAACCCCCGGCGCGTGCAACCGCCACGAAAGCGTTGAGGTCCCCGAGATCGGCCTTCATTGTTCGTCGTTCCGCACAGCCCGTGCGGATTGTGCCTGATTATCGTGCAGGCTGATACCGCTTAACGTAGGTGTCCTCAACCTAAGGAGCAAAGCTCATGTCACAGATCGACAGCCCCCGCACATTCCCCCTTGGCCGCCACGCCGTTAAACGTCTCGGCTACGGCGCCATGCAGCTCGCCGGGCCCGGTGTGTTCGGACCGCCCAAGGACCCCCAGGCGGCCCGCGCGGTTCTGCGAGAAGCGGTGGCAAGCGGAGTGAACCACCTCGACACCAGCGACTTCTATGGCCCGCACGTAACCAATCAACTGATTCGCGAGGCGCTGTACCCCTATTCCGACGACCTCGTGATCGTCACCAAGGTCGGCGCGCGACGCGGTGCAGATGGATCATGGCTTCCGGCCTTCTCGGATGAAGAGCTGACACAGGCAATCCACGACAATCTCCGCAATCTGCGCCTGGACGTGCTCGAGGTCGTGAACCTGCGGATCATGGGCGACACGCATAGTCCCGCAGAAGGGTCGATCGCGGCGCCGCTTACGGTGCTCGCCGACCTGCAGCGACGGGGTCTCGTGCGTCACATCGGGCTCAGCAACGTCACTCCTGCACAGATTGCGGAAGGACGCCCGATCTGCGACATCGTGTGCGTGCAGAATCACTACAACCTCGTACACCGCGCAGACGATGACCTGCTGGAGGATCTGGCCCGCAACGGTATTGCCTACGTGCCGTTCTTTCCGCTCGGTGGCTTCACGCCGCTGCAGTCCTCCACCTTGTCTCAGGTGGCCAGGCGCCTCGGCGCGGCGCCCATGCAGGTCGCGCTCGCCTGGCTGCTCGCTCGTGCGCCCAACATACTGCTGATCCCGGGCACCTCGTCTATCGCACATCTACGAGAGAATCTCGCTGCAGCGGAACTGCAGTTGCCCGAGGATGCTGTCGCAGCGCTGGATGGCATCGAGGCGCACGGCATCCCTGACGGAAAGGCGGTGAACGCCCGCTCAGTCCCGCGCCCAACGGCGCCATGAGTCAGCCCATCGGTGAATTCGGCATTTGCTGCCGAGCCGGCGGCAGGACCATGCCCACCAGCAGCTGCCCGGCCTGCAGTGCCCTCAGATCAAGGCGTTGCAGGAATTCGTCCCGCGCCATGCATCGCCAGCCTTCCCAGGTTCCTTGCGCCGCTCGCAGCAAAACCATTTGCTCGCTCATATGAGTCTCCCGCGCCGTCGCGCCTTGACAGGAATTCGCATCTCCTGGTGAACCTCACGATGACAGCGTAGGGTCTGCTCCCCGTTTGAGCAATCGGCTGCCGCGGAATGCACCGTTTCGGCTGAGGAAATCAGACCGGTCGTCGACGAGCTGGGACCATTTCCCCGCATTTGCGGTTGGAGCGCGGACCTCGCGAGGCCAGCCATCTGGCCCGGGGAGCGGCCACCAGGGTGCCCGCCCGCGGAAGGACTAACCGTTTCAGTCCAAGCGTGAAGGCCGCGCATTGCGCGCGAACGTAGGCACCCGGCGTGGGCTGCGCCGCACGTTCTTGCTGCCGGCATTCGCCGCATCGAAGAGCTTCTGCGCCCGGTCGATCGCCGGACGATGCGTTCTCGCCCAGTCGGCGATCGCTCCCAGCGGTCCTCGCAGGGTTCGACCGAGTGGCGTGAGCTCGTACTCCACTCGTGGCGGAATCGTCGGATATACCGTACGCGTCGCAAGGCCATCACGCTCGAGCCCCCGCACGGTCAGCGTGAGCATGCGCTGCGAGATCCCGTTGATCGCGCGGCGTATCTCGTTGAACCGCATAGGACCGTCGCGCAGCAACTCGACCACCAGCACCGTCCACTTGTCGCCGATGCGCGCGAGGGTCTCGCTTATCGCCCGGCAATCGCCCGGCTCATGCTGATCACCCGGTTTCACAAATGTGCCCTCGTTTAAAAAAAGTGCCTTCTTGTAACTCTTCTCCACAGTCATCATTCTAGCGCCAGGCACAAAAGAGTACCACTGTGGAAGGAGATCCTGCCGTGAGCCGCATACTGCTGATTACTTCAAGCCCGCGCCGCGACTCTTATTCAACCAAGGTAGCGCATTCGCTGGTGGAAAGACTCATCGCGCGCGCGCCCGACTCTTCCGTCGTAGTTCGCGATCTCACCCGGGAGCCACTGCCGCACATCGACGATAGCTTCGCAGTGGGACGCAACCTGCCGCCCGAGAAGCTGACGTCTGCGCAAAAAGCCGCGTTGGCGCTTTCTGACCAGCTGCTGAAGGAATTGTTCGCGGCCGACACCATCATCATCGCGGCCGCCATGATCAACTTCGGCATTCCTTCAACCCTGAAGGCGTACATCGACCACATCGTGCGTCCCGGGGTAACGTTCAAATACACTGACAAGGGACCGGAGGGCCTGGTAAAAGGCAAGAAAGTCTATCTCGTCCTGGCGCGCGGCGGCGTCTACCGTGACGGCCCCATGCAACGCTTCAACTTTCAGGATCCCTACCTGAGTGTGGC
>Ga0123355_10012830_pt1 | contig 13000 bp, 6 predicted proteins | sample TergutEmb28metaG_3_FD_89872 | JGI IMG/M metagenome (GOLD analysis project Ga0123355, IMG submission 89872) | Embiratermes neotenicus P1 segment gut microbial communities from Petit-Saut dam, French Guiana - Emb289 P1 | ecosystem: Host-associated > Arthropoda: Insects > Digestive system > Gut ... | reverse complement strand
TGACATGACATGACATATGATATATGATATAATATGATATATGATATGATATAATATTATACGATGCGATATGATATGATATGATATGATATAATATAATATAATATAATATAATATAATATAATATGGGAAGAACGCATAAGTTCGGCACATTAAACCTGGTAGTTAGTGAAGTAGCCTAACCACTGGGCTTTACAGTGATAACCTTACTCTCTAAGTATGCAAGACTTCTAGCATTGTCGTAATATGAGCGATGCATCTATACACGAAATGTAAGTTCCAAAGTCCTCAGACTTCATACCAGCTGGTGATTGCATTAAATGAAAATTCCTCTGTCGTTTCTGGGGTAAAGAACAGGAACATATTTACGAGAACTTTGTATAACATCAGGAAAAGTTGGTAATATATGTAACTACTGTAGTCTTGCAATACTAAACAATCCTTAAACTTCTCTTCCATTTCCAGCTAAATCTTCAATAAACGTGAGTAATTAACTTCTCTGAGGCAAAACGAAGTTTCTCTGTGGGAGGAAGTTTGTGGAAGCCACTTCAGTAATGTAGCTGTCCGCAAGTATATTCAACTTTGAAATAAGTTTCTTGGCAGAGGCTGGAGGTTTGTTCTGCCATTTAAGGTGATAACTTGCTGCATGCAATAACTCTTGATCTTTGCCACATAACGTTGTCCTTCCCACTCCTCACTAAGTAGTTACGCTTATGGGACAATTAATAATTTCATAATTTGTTGAATTATAAAACAACTTTAAACTATCTTCCGTCTTATAAAATACGAGTTCAAAGAAGCTACAAATTATATTAAATATTACGCCTTATTATTCAGTTAGTTCTTACTTGTAGATATTATGAACTTACTGAACTCTATTTCAGACCTTATTAGCGCTTAAATTTGCTAGTTTTCTCTTCGTTTACTTGGTAGAAAATATGTTTTTTTTTTTTTAGGTTTCCGCCCCTTTTTATAGGCCACGCAGGCCTTAGAGTGAGTAGAGGTATAGTTATACTCTTTCCTAGGACCATCGGCACTGGAAGGGGTGGGGGGTCAGCCCCACGCCCCGTCCGCCTCTACACCCGGGAAAACTCGGTACCCATTTTACAGGAGGCTGGGTGGGCCCCAGGCCTCTTCTGGACGGGCAGAAAAAACGAACCCACCTGGATTCGATCCCGGACCGTCCAGCCCGTAGTCAGTCGATATACCGACCAAGCTACCCTGCCCAAAGGAAATATATGCCCGTTTGTATTTGTTATTACATGTAATCATTTGAGTTGATCCATTTAAAATACAAATAAATTTTACTGCAACACTAATTTCCAGTTTTTGAAACGTTCTTAACCTGCCAAAATTACGTCTTTATGCTACCTAATAAGATGAGAAAAAGACACCGAACTTTGCGTAAGTAACGATTCAGTAGGCGGAGGTAGCAGCCGATATTAGCAGAATTTCCCGAAATTCGTCTAAACATAGCTGGTAGCCTGTCCTGAATTTAACACCTAGCTACATTATTCCTGTTATCCAAACCCTTTAACCTTTATGTGTGGTTTGATTTTTTTCTAAGTGTAAAAATTATTCCTTGGCAGAGGGAATAGATTTTTTTAAATAATAAATTTAGTTTAGAACGGAAAGGAAATTTTAACAAGTCTGTGTAGCAGCTTAGAATGGACAGAGAGAAAGAGAGAGTTAAGATCGGGTATAGTAAGCAAACATGTTCACAGTCTGTCAGTGTTAAAATTACTGGTTTAGGGAATTTTCTCGAAGAGTCGAAATTTTTACTTCTCCAGCCTTTGGACATCTTAAATCTTGCGGGGCGTGTATCGTGTTACTCACACTTGCACAGTAACGAAAACCAGTAGGACGCGTATAGGGGTTCATACGAGTTACGACACGGGAAACAACGTTAGGTAAATAGCGGACAGTGGAGATAACATATTCAAAATTTCAACTTTTGGACCTATTAAGGAGCAGTAGCCACATGGGAACAGTAAGAAAAGTAAGAGGGGGATGAATTTTAAACTGTGTGATTTCGCAAACATAAAGCAACCGATGCAGTCTGTTTTGAAGCAGAGTGGCGATAAGTCCTGTTTGTAAAACGTTTGTCCTATTTAAAATTTGTGGTTAAAGCAATGAAGTTAAATGTTATTGTTGCATGGGAAACCTATCGCTCTATTTGCAATAATTACACAATAATCGAGATTTATTTACAAAGTGGACCTAATACAGACAAGAAGAGCATAAAAATTCAACGTCACATACAGACATACACATAAGTACCTGTATGATAAAATTTGGTTACATAAAATAAAAGAAAGTTACTGTGACAAATGATTATGGGGTGTGCCATCCCCGTTGTGTATTTAAACTTTATGGTGAAGAAAGATCCACACCCAGCTACCTACAAATCCTTTCATCCAATAGACATCCCACCAATTTTGCTTAACAAAAGCACGTAAAATGATGACGAGATCTCAACATCACCACACGGTTTAGGCATATTATATAAAACTCTTTTAGCAAGAAAGTTGTCAAAATATGAAGATGGCCGCTATAGGCCGAAACATGTAGTTTTTATACTGCTAATAAACACCATAATTTAACTATATATTTATAGTTGTGTTTTTGACTGAATTTACCTCACCATATATAGTGACATATGATGTATGCAATTCTACATGCACTATTTCGAAACGCTTAGTTTTCCTGAGGTTAAGACGTGCTAACCTATGAGAAGCTGAGGCGAGTATAACCCTAAATAAAAAGAACATTCTTATTCTGCAGTAAAACATGACACGAAGTTTTAATATCCTTATGAATAATTTGGGAATCTTCAGTGTGTGCCTTCAAGACATTAGTATTTTCTCAAGCCATACCTTCTGGAGATATAGTTGACAGAAAACAAATTTAATTTACCACGTCATCTTACAGAGCAAACCAATTTTAACATGAGCACCTGAAACAAAAAAAAAAAAATCTGTCACGGTAAAATTTGCTCCAGTTAGTGCAAAATAAAAAACTTGGTTCTTATCTTATTGTAACTTAAGAAAGTTAAACCAGTGAGAGAATTAACGCACAGGAAATCGTGTTTTATTAGCAAGAGAATAGTGTTGGTTTCTTGGAAATTTTGCCGATATGAAAGGCAAAATATTTCGTGGCGATTACACGATTTTCTTGATTAACTTAAACTTAATGCGGTATTTGCACGAATGAAATGTACTAAACACATAAAAGGAAAAGCAATTATTTGGTTTTGTTCATATACATGTCTATGCAAAAGAAAGTCACAGAATTTTGATCGAAATTTTATATTGGAGAATATGCTTAATTAAAACTTCTGAGAACAGTTCATTTAATTTGTTCCGGTCGATATAAATTTCAATTTACACCAGTGCTATAAATAATTAACATTATACTTCCTAGGTGCGTCAATACAATCAAATTTTCCCGTGTACTGAAAAGATTATGACGCTTAGACATTACAATATTTCTGAGAATGCCTGTGTATTAGGTCACGAAATACATTAATTACAGTCCTGTTATCAAGAGTATCGGGATTCTGGTGACGAAGATCATTGTTCAGAGTACCGTCTTCCCAACACCGGTTTGCAAGAGCTCACCAAAACTAAACAGCAATGTGTACGAATATGTTACATTGAATTTCGTCCAAATCACAAAATAAACGGACTCAGATCGGGAAAAAAATAATGTCCTCAATTAGAGGTACTACAAATAACAATGTCAAAATATAGCTTAATGAAAAAAAAAATTATTTTACGCGATTTTGTGTGGTTCAGAATGTCATCGTGCAAAACATTACAGACATGAATACTGGATCTTATGTTTATTGGACAGTGTATCATTGTGATAGCTGAAGAATAAAAGACCATCTTGATGTCACTTGTTATTTTATTTCACTTCTCATGTGCTCAACATGTTTCGGACATTAATATATCCATCATCAGGAGCGTGCGACTATTCTGTTGAATTTCCACATTGGTCGTATTGTTCTTGGTTCGATGTGTGTTGGAGTTTCGGTGTGGTTGGTTTGGAGTGGTATCCGTGTTGCAGGCTTCAGCCTGCAACACGGATACAATTCCAACTCATTAAAATTTTAAAATGCAATTCTTCTGTTCCAACCATAACCTAGACCAACAGACCATTAAAAGAATCAGTATGATTGCAATTTTAACCCGAGTTACGTATAACCTGAATGTGTGTAACTATCAGCTTCAGTAGTTCCGTTGCCAGTTTAAACTGTTTCACATACACATTACACAGCTCTGGGCGAACTTCAGTCCCTGAGTTTGTTTCCACCAATTTAATTTCAACCCCATTAAATTTAGCTAACTGTTACAATATATCACTCGGGGAATATCCATTAAAGTTGTGTGTTGTTTATTGTTTGCAAGACGATAAGAGTGGAGGGAAGACTGTCTGGGGTAGCAGAGGGTGGCGTCGAAAGCAGTGTTTTTAGGGTGTTGTGTTACGAGGGGGTGGAATAAAATAACATTCCTAAGGTCACAACAAATCGACTGACACTCCATAGCTCTCGATTATTCAGTTGCGTGGGTCAAATTCTCTAATCAACGACTGTCATGTCATTGCCGCATTCCACCGCATACGGAGGGGCATATCTGCTATTAGGATTTGCTGATAACAAGCATTATTTGATCTTAGTGTTTTTGGAATAGTTCTTCTCATAATTTCCTAACGTATTGAAATATTTCTGAACTGAATGGATATGTGGAATGAAAGTAGGCTACAAATGAGCTAACCAGTAAAACTCTACAACCTGAATGGCTGAAGGATATAACATAACATTATTAATACTATGGCAGCAGAATCTCAAAGTTCAACACCGCTCTTTACAAACCTGGTCAATGATGAACACATGGGTCAATTCCATTCCCCTGATTCTCATAAAATGCTTTCATAAGACCCCGTTGCTATGCCATATATAGGAACTTTATCCCGCTATAGTGGACACAGTAATGTTAACTAGTGACTAAATTACAATGTCATCATTCCTTATGTCTAATGTCGATATCCGAATGAGAGATTTTCATTTGGTTTCCACGAAAACAAACGACTGGTTATTGGATAACTTTCGCAAACCACAATGCGTAATATCATGAAGATTCAAGTCTTAAAAAATTGGACGACATTAAGACTGGTGCATGACTACTGACGTAACGGATGAGCCTTCTGCCTCCGTCTACAGTTTAAGATGCTGGAGACAATACTTTTCAGTATTTCGGTAATTACATACCAACTTACGCGGCGTCATATCCCTAAAAAAATGTCATCAGCACAACATTAAGAACTGTATATCTTGCGAAGAACGCCGGCTTAGAATATTCATGTGATGATAACTGAGGTAAACTGTCTTATTAAGTTCTTTGCCACGAAGACGTATGGGGTATTGGAATTATATCTCCACGTATTCGTAATATCAGCATTATATAGCGGCGAGCTGTCAGCCTATAGCCTTGGTCGATATGGCAGAACTGTTTTTAGACACGTATTATATTAAAATCCTTAAAGTTTTGTAGAGCGATTGAGAAAACCGGCGAAAATAATTTGGTCTGGCTAATTTTCAACCTGGAATATAAAGCAGGACTATCAATCACAATACATACCCACGTAAATTGAACATAATTCCTACAATGAATTCATAATGCAAGATCTAATAAAGAACGGGAAATGAGTACTGTGTAAAGAACGAGTTCTGGTTTCATGGAACCAGCAGCTCCACTACTGCGTATCCCTATTAGCGTGCGGAATGCAGTGCACACAATAAATTTCCAGGAGTTCGGGAGACAAAAAGTTAAGCCAATTAAAGAGTCTGTGCTTTCGAACAAAGCACAAATTGTACACAATGACAAGCAGTCAATAAATATCGGTACTAGAGAGCTTCAACAAAGTTACAATATATATGTACCCGTAGCAAATGCAGGTAAATAAAGGTAACTTGGCTTTACGCATCACTTATTGAAGTGTAACCGCATAAAGAAGGATGCTCTTTGTACAAAACAGTTGAGTTTAGCTGTAACGCCCCGGGAGGGAATTAGAATATCGGATATACTGAGTGAACTGTCTGGGGATTTTCTCATTCTCTCTGGCAAAGGTTGAAATAATTCCTTGATACTGTTCGTGACATTTTAGACAGATAGGCAACACTCCCTACAGGCAAATTTTGATGTAATACCTGAAAATACATCTTCAAGAATTTGGTATACACCATAATTACCTTGCGAAATCATACATCCATTCGACCTGCACATTCTATCCTAGTACATGTATTTACAATATCTGGGAAAGCGTCATTTTTACACTATAGAGACAAACAAGCAAATAAATTATTAACGTACAACAAAATATTTACTCAGGTAAATGAAATAACAATGATGATTTTAATATGAAGTACAAATTCAAGGTTTGCTACTTCATCCTCGAGTTCAACAGCGCTACATTTACGCTTCTAGTTGCGTGTCGAAGGACAAAACATAAGTGTCGGTATTGTAAAGCATATGGCACATTTCCTGATGCAGGCCTATGTATGATTCATGCGACAATTTGGGTAAGTGTTTGTAGCCATGCCGACACACATGGCACCAACAGATACGTGGCTAGTTGTAGTTACACCGAGATCTATGTGACTGGTTATAGTTACACCGACAAATATTTAACTGGTTACATTTACACCAACAGATATGTGCAAGGTTGTAGTCACATCGACAGATATGTGAGTGGTTGTAGTTACACCTAGAACTATGTGACTGTTTATAGTTACACCGACAAATATGTCACTTATGGCAGGTACACTGACAGATATTTAACTAGTTACAGTTACACCGACAAATACGTGACTGGTTGTAGTTACACCGAGAGGTATGTGACTGGTTTTGGTTACACTGACACATTTTAAACACTTTTTTGTTTTTTCTTAGATAAGTGAAAAATTCTGGAACTGAACTCAGAACGTCTTGTATAATTTGTTGTTAATACACAGTGCAACAGTGAATAGCGCACATGCATAATATTCAGAAGTATATCTATTCAAAGTAGTGATAAAAATGTCAGTAAATGATATGCGCTAAGCTGAAAACTTGAAAATATTCAACTCCCGAAACACCACTTACTTAAAACAATGGAGAGTGCATAGTGTAGTAAAGTGTAATACATTAACCATTGTCAGAATCGAGCTAAGAGTTATTTTGCCTATCGATTTCGCCATATTTACTTAAATATCTTAATCCATGGAGCAGAGTCTATCTCGAGAAGCTAGCCGGTTCTCAGCTAGTCAAGAACCGCATTTTAGGGAACGCGAAATTTCATAATCGCTTTTACAAATGTTCACCACCTGTCCTTCTCCTGAGCCAGATCAATCCATACCATGCCTCCATCACATTTTCTGAAGATCCAGCTTAATATTATCCTCCCATCTACATCTGGTTCTTCCAAGTGGTCTCTTTCCCTCACGTTTCCCCACCAACAGCTTCTATTTACCTTTCCTCTCCCGCATACGGGATAAATGTCCCCCCCCCATTATTCTAGATTTGATCAACCGAATAATATTTGGTGAGGAGTACAGATCACTAAGCTCCTCCTCGTGTAGGTTTTCCACTTCCCTGTTACCTCCTCTCCCTTAGGCCAAAATATCCTCCTCAGTACCCTATTCTCAAACATCCTCAGCCTACGCTCGTACCTCAATGTGAGAGACTTTGTTTCACACCCATACAAAACAAAAGTAAAAATTATAGTTCTGTATATCTTAATCTTTATATTTTTGGATACCAAACTGGAAGACAAAAAATTCTGTACCGAATGATAGCAAGCATTCCCTGACTTCACTCTGCTCTTAATTTCTTCCTGAATAGAATTTTGATATGCTAAGGTTGTTCCCAATTATTTGAACTCTTCCAGCCTTCCAAAGGAACTGTTATCACTCTTCATATTGTGACTTCGTCTTTCATTCTGATCTTCAAGTACCAAGTTTTATCAACATTTACTTATAGTCCAATCTAGTCCAATAAGTAATATGCAAGTATAACTACTACTATCTGTTTTATCATCCTTCTTATAGACAGGTACAATGATCGACTCCTTCCACTCTTCAGGCAATTTCTCCTTATTCCGAGTAGAAGTAATAAGTTTATGGCCCTCAGAGCGAATTTCTCTTCCTCTTGCTTTAATAAATTCTGATGAGATTTGATCAATACCTGGTGATATGTTGTGTTTTTTTTAGCTTTTCAATAGCCATCTCAACATCAAAGGCAATCGATTCAGGCACTAGTGGTTCTGCTGTGTGTATTTCTGTCTGCCTAACTTCACCAACCCCATGTACATTACAGGTTTGAGAAATGGTTTCTCCACCCAACCAAAATACTGTGGGGGGACTCTAACCAAATCACACTTCTCATCTTTACTATATAAGTTCTAGGCTGGTAACTTTTCTTAAAGTCATTGATGCCCCTATTCAAGTCTCTAATATTGTTGATCTTGTTGTTAGTTTCAAGCCCATCAAATTTAACTTTAAAGTATTCCTTCTTTTTGTTCCTGAAATATCTACTAGCTTCACGTCTTACATTGTTGAGCTAGCTACATTTTTATGGTTTGGATCCTGTAACCACTGCATTTTATCCTACTTCCTTTGATCTAAAAATCGAAAACATTCTTCATCCAACCATGGTTTTTGCTGCTTCAATACATACCGGATTAAGAAATTTTCAGCTGAGGTTTCTATATTCTCTTTTTTTCCTCTTTAACATTTAAGTTCTCCAAAGCTGCAAACCGGTTTGAGACCTTAACCTGATACTGTTTCCTAACCTCCAGTTCACTTATCTTCCTGAGATTAATGCACTCGATATCAAACTTTGGCTTTGTTTGTTTATTACTGTCAATCTTTCCCTAACTTTTGCAACCACCAGATAGTGAAGAGTATCAGAGTCAGCTCCTCTGAAAGGTCGTACATGAAATATACTCGAATGCCATCTCCTATCTCTCAATATGTGATCAGTCTGGTTATGCTTCTTCACAGGAGAAGTGCAGGTGTACTTACGGATGTTTCGGTGCGGGAACATTGTGCTCTTAACAATTAGATTTCTTAATGTGACGATGTTTAAAATTATAACACCATTATTATTACTATCGTGATGTAGACTCTCATTCCCAGCTGTTGGTTTGAAAATACACGTCTCCCTGTTTTTTTAAATTAATATCTCCTAACAGAATTTTCATAAGGTACTTAGGAAAATGATGTGGGCCGGATAGCTCAGTCGGTAGAGTGACTGACTAGGGGCTGAACGGTCCGAGATCAAATCCCGGTGGGGACGAGATTTCCGCCCGTCCAGACCGGCCCTGGGGCCCACCCAGCCTCCTGTAAAATGTGTACTGGGTCTTTCCCGTGGGTAGATTGCGGCCGGACCGTGCTGGTGAACACTCACCCCTTCTAGTATCACGGTCATGGAAGAGTAGAACTATAACTCTACCCACACTCTGGACCACACTGGGCCTGTAACGGGATCACTTTACCTTTACATTACTTAGGAAAATGATGGATAACAGTGTCTAATTCCTCATAAAACTATCCTTTAAATCAACTATTTTCTCCTCACACCCACATAAATAGTCTTAAATATATCGATATTGTAGACGGCGACAGAACACAATATGTTACTCTGGAGGTACTTAAAATTTCTTGTTATTTCTTTATTGCAAGACGATTTTACAAAATAAAATCATACTGCGTCAGTAACAGGTTTCTTAATCAATAACAAATTGGAATCTGTGTGAAGAAAGCCGTTGTGATGTGTGCGAGTTGCCACTGGCCTTCTGACTTTTTCAGAAGGAATAAAAACTTAGACACCTCAGAGATGTGATAACTTATAACTGTGCTAATTCCTGAACCCAAATAAGAGGTAGGACCACTGCCCACAACATGACGCAGTTCGGTGGTATTCTGCTGCCACCGCATTGACTGTTCCTCTTTAATCTAGTTATGACGCTTGATTAGAGTGACGGAGTCGCTGGACGCCAACGCCTGTGATGACGGTATGATTGACATACACAGTACACACGTCTCGCTTAATATTGTAGCTGAAGTGTGTTGCTCTACCCAGTACGGCCGGCAGTAGACCGCATTACGCTACCTACTCATCCCTGCCAGAAACAATCAATTGTCATAATCAGAATGTGGGCCCCGATAATGAACCTCCCAAAACCATAGAGGCTACCCGGCTCCAACAAGCACAGATGTACAGGTTAAGGATACCACTTGGATATGAATGACAACTGAGCTTCTAACAGCGATGAAGTTGGGTACTGCTGTCTGCTGGGATACAATGTTGTGTAGTAAGTCGTTATAAACGCTGTTGAACCCAATGCCTCTTCCATCTTCAGAGTGGGATATGAAGCTTTCTGTTCCTTATTTAGTCCTAAGCTGTAATGTGGCAGGTTATTTCAGCTTTTAATGCGTCAAATAACACCGCACGTTTAGTATCCTCACTTTGTTTACGACACAGTTGTTCCGTAAACAATACCACAGTGATACATAGATCAGAGGAATATAGAACGGGCTATTCCAGAACTTCTAACCTTGTACCACAGCCGTGGTGATAGTAACTTCAGACATTATCAGTCCTTTATTATAGACATTAAGGATACCATTAAGATTTTAGAAACAAATAATGTTTTATTACAGGTCTTATTCTCCTAACCAAGTCTATCACATCACTACTGCTACGATCCATGGACTAAACTACGAAGTGATGAGCTCTTTTCTCTCGACAGCGGCTTCAGGTACCGTAAGTGTTTTACTACAGGCAGTTATTTTGCCATCAATATGTTAGAAACAATACCCCATCACCTCTGTTTTTACAGCCTACGGAAACCATAAAAAGTGTCGTGTTGCAGCTAACGGGGGAGCTATTTTGTTAATTATAACTTCTTCAGATACCAGGAGAGCCGTATTGTGTACAGTGAATAAGTTATTAATCCGAATTTGTTCATATATTATCTAGGTCGTGAGGGTAACTACACAAATCAAATGAGGGTTTTTCAGTTGGTTCCTTATGTATAGATTTTCCCTCCACGTGTCTTCATATATCTTATTCGTAACTAGGGTAGAGATGTCGGACACTAAATCAGCAAGTGGTTTGCTTCATGTGTCCACTTCTACCCAAGATAATGGATAAGGCTGACAGGTAGGACATCCATCTCTGCCAACAGTCACACCAGAAGATAATGTACTTGGAGTCCCTTTCTTTTGGGTATTTCTCGACGTCCTTCAGACATCTTAGACAGCTAAGACGTAACATAAAAGATTTCAAGTGTTGTGTGCTGTAAACTCACATAGTGGGACATGAATTTTGCAGTTACGTTCTTCAACCTTCTCAACTAAAGACAAGGAGCACAGACTCTAATGAGAAACTAACAATCGATTCGTTATTAAAGGAATTTTCCGCATTTTATAGAACCGAAAGCTCAGAAAAGTGTTCACATTGGCACACCTCCTGTTTTCTATCCTGCAACACAAGAATCAATTTCACGACTTTACATCTATGTTTCCAAATTAATTTTAATATTATATTTTCATTACGCCTGATTCTTCAAAGTTGCATCCTTCCTTCAAGTTCGTGACCAAATCTTTCACCTATTTCTCTTGTCTCCAGTACGTTTCACATATTCAGTCCATTTTAAACTCCTTGATTTGAAAGTCCTAGCTGCTGCTCTTCACCGAAGGCATGATTTTCACTGCCTATTTCCGAAATTTCTACTTTGTGACTTCGAAGTCAAGCTGTTTTAAACACGCAAAGGTCACTGGTTATTATGTCTAACAACTACCTGAACGTTCAATAAGTTTAACATTTTAAAGCTTACTGGTTACGTGATGAAATCAACAAGTCTAACATTCAACAATTTTACGCTCTGCCCACACTGCATTTATGTGTTTTGTATTTATATGAGAACAAACAGCGACTTGTGCCACTTACACCATAAACTGATTGGTTTTTATAACCGAGATGAAAAGTGTTTACAGCGCGGTACTGTCTGGGGCTTTAAATAAAGCAGTCTGCGCCTTCTTTATAAAAGATTAAAATTTATCGTTCTTTCATTTCTTCGATTAGTATGATGCTCAAAACGAAGAGCGATTTTTCCGCTGAACGTTACCTTACTGGTCTCAATTACGGTTAGGCTCCGTTTTTGTTGAGTTATAAAAAAAATGCTTAAGTATTATGCAGACAAAATTTACTCGTATGCTTCAATTAATTTACAAGATTCTTTGTAGTTTCTTTCCTGTAGGAAGTTTTACACAAGTTTTTTGTAACAAATCACATACATCCACGTACACAGGCCATCACATATGATACATGTATCTTCTATCCCCCATAAAATTTCTTAATCAGCAGAAATGTTTACAGATTATGATATAGTCTTTACTGTTATAGTATGGAAGTGTTATAATAGTCATCCTCAACACCCGCAATTGCCACTGCATGAAACTACAGTAACCCCACATTACTGTGGCTATATAGGCACATTCTACTCTCTTTGTGCCATAATTCATAACGAAGACAGTAATTAGATTTAATACCAAAAATTTTTGAAAACAGAGTGCAAGTAGTGGCAGTTTTACGCTTCACAATTTCATACAGATATAAAATAAATGAAGCTTTCTAGAATTCAAAGAGCGGTAAATCACCAAATTATTCACTTTTATATATTTCGGTTTGGGGCATTATATATATGTACGTATATATATATCCCCCCCCCCGTGGAGCTGTGGCCCAACGCGGGCCATGGCCTCCTCATTCTTGAGTTTCCTAGATCACACACAACGACGCATCACAGTCGGTAGGTCTCCTCTGGACGCGTGATCAGGCCGTCGCAGAGGACTCAGACACTCATGCCCCGGTGGGATTCGAATCCCAAATCTCAGCAGGCGAGTGGCCGTAGACCTAATATATATATATATATATATATATATATATATATA
>Ga0123355_10012829_pt1 | contig 13001 bp, 4 predicted proteins | sample TergutEmb28metaG_3_FD_89872 | JGI IMG/M metagenome (GOLD analysis project Ga0123355, IMG submission 89872) | Embiratermes neotenicus P1 segment gut microbial communities from Petit-Saut dam, French Guiana - Emb289 P1 | ecosystem: Host-associated > Arthropoda: Insects > Digestive system > Gut ... | reverse complement strand
AATGAGAAAATTTTACAAAAAATTAAAATAAAAAACCTGTTGTAAGATTTGATGAAAAAAATTATGTTTCAAAAATTAAAAAACTTGGACTTGGGGTTATTTTTAAATCTGGAAAGTCCCAAGGGGGGGGGGGGGGAATTTATGTTAATTGACATTATGCAGAGTAATAAACTGTGAGGTTTAACTTGCACTTAATTTTATTTCTTGTTGGCCTAAATCGAGATATTCGAAGGAAGAGTCAAGTCTGAGGCAAGAGAAACGACTTTTAACGCTTTAAAACACGCTGACCAAGTCTTCATTTTACCCCATGCCTTAGCATTTAAAACTCTGCCTTTAGTCGACACGGCACAAGACTATAAACGTGTGCCAGTAGGAATCTCACAATAAACAGTCAATGTTTCCTTGTACGTAGTTACCTGATTGGTTCTTATAAGGCAGACTCAGCATGTTTCCCACGTGGTAGAGACTGTATTTATAAATATAACTTGGTAGAATGTCTGGGATCAAAGGAGTTCTCAACTGGCTACAAGTGTTCTTAATAAGGGAACAGATATTTCTGTGTACTACAGACATCATTCTAGTGTGATAGGTTACACGTGTATTAAGGCAAGTGGGAGGGAATAATGTTTGGTGACAGAGAGATGGAAATAGTGTATTTTAAGACAACATCTCAGAATTGATTCTCAATGAAATCATAAAATCCGCAACAACAAATTGCCCAGAATATCCGGCTGCAGTTTCCACAATGAAACCCTTCGAAACCTCTCGAATAAGACCTTCGGCTGCTAACGGCTCAGTCATCATTTTCGTTAGTTATGTCGAGGTGTAGTTCTACTTAGCGGGGTTAGCTCAGTCAGTGAAGTAACCACATTACGGGATTCAAACCTTGGGAATCGTTCTAGATTTCTTGCAGCGTTAGAATTCCTTCTCTATTCTGAAGCACCCAGACCGGATCCCGCACCCGGCTAACGGAGGCTGTTTCCCTGGGTATCATTCACTACATTTGGTGCCTATGTTAAGAAAGGGTGTCGCTACTACAACTTCTCCTACACGAATTTCACATCATATACAAGTATGCACCGCATAACGACGTTTTAGTCAACGATGGACCACATATAAGACAGTGGTCCCATTAGATTATAATACTATAACAAAATATAATATATTATTATAATACCACTGTGTTACAATTGCCTACAGTATTCAGTACAGTAATATGCTGTACAGGTTTGTAGCCTAGGAGCAATAGGCTATACAAGATAGCCTTTGTATGCAGTAGGCTATACTGCACTATCTAGGTTTGTGTAAGTACACGTTCGCACAACGACGAAATAGCCTAATGACGCAATTCTCAGAACGCATCCCCGTCGTTAAGCGACGCATATCTGTATAAGAAAAACTTTACCTTCACCTGTAAGGCTACTTACAGAAGAATTCAGGAGGGTAATTGGAGATAAACCACTTTTGATCTACCTCTAAACGGACACGATACTGACGCCCGTTTTATAAACTGAAACATGGACTTCCAGAAGCTAACAAATGTGATAAAACTTGAGAGCTTGAATTGTGATATCCGATACCAGTAGCTTAAGTAAAGACAAATATGGATAAAACCCGACACCAAAATTGCTTGAAGACCTCATCAAAGAACTTGACCACTGTAACACCATCTGCAGCAAGAAATAATATAGCTACAGCCAAAGGAGCAAAAAAAGTTGTCACATAGCTACATGTAGTACCAAAGGACAACATTTACTCTTCACTTTGTATCTCGGCCTGTTTTTTTATATGATGTAGTTATGTTCAGAGTGACCTGAGCAACAATTTTTAAATTCGAAAATATACCGATAGTTAGATTATATAAGCCTTTGATTTGTTCTCCTATGACGTGTAACAAGGTTCCTAAGACAGGTCTTAAACAAAGATGATTTCTAGATTTACTAATGCAGGTACGTCCCTCTTAATTGCCCCACTGTACATGTCGTTTCTTGAAAGGTATTTCCGCGGAACAAAGTTCTTCTTGAGTAGTAATTAGTTCTTCATCTACTCAAGATATTACCCGCATTTTATGAAACCCCGAAATTCACTGCCATATTCACAAAAAGTCTCCAAACCTTGTCATGAGCCGGACACATCCAGCCCAAGCCCTCTCATCTGTTTCTATATGACAGATTTTAATATTATTCTCACACCTACACCAAGGTCTTGTGCATTTCCTTCAGATTTAGCTATCAGTTTTGTGTACAATTTATACTTCTCCTCCTTACGTACCACAAGCTCGGCCCATCATATCATCTTTGGTTTGAGAACACGAAAACTTTTTGGTAACGAGAATATTTATGCCACTTATTATTATGCACCCTTGGACTGCTTGACTCTTCAAAGTAGGACCGATAGGTTTTCCCAAAACATCAGTAACGGAATTCAAATTTCTTCTGCGTTACATCCCAGAAGAGCAAAGGTCCCACTTACACAGCAGCGGTAACCTAAGTCATTATTGTGCAATTTTCAATATTTTCGTGTTACGTCCTCCCTCTTTATGTCTAAATAACTTCCTCAAGATCTCGGCACCCTCAACCAACCCTCTTGACGCTAAAAGAGGCGTGTCTCGTGTTTTGGAAGTTATTCTGTGCACAATTTTAGTCAATCCCGAAACGTCTAGACGCACTGCCTTGTCAGCCGAAGTGGAAAGACATAACACTCCCATTTAAAACGTTGAAGGAATTTATAGAGTTACAGAATAACTAAATGTTTTCTCTATGAATTGGCGAATTTGAAGTGGAATGATCATCGCTGCTAGCCTCCTCATCGCCATCATCGCTATCGTCATCGTTGTTGTTATGGGGTTAATTAAAAAAAAGTACTACGTAATTAATATTTGTGACTGACATGTTTTAATGCAGAACTATTTTAATATTATACGCACAGTCTGAAAAATATTTACATTAATATCATATGAAATACAGCAATATTTAACTCTAATTATTTTTGTTACATTTTACATTATATTTTGAATATTTTTTTTTTTTTTACAAATGCACTGTTATAGCTGGTAGACTGGTACTTTCTAAATTCTGCCATTTAGCCTCGTCGCTCGTATCTCCTCGGTTGATAAAGACACTTTTCATCTTCTCCGTTACTACTGTTAGCTGTGTTCTTCGGCGAAAAGTAATTTCAGCCAAAGAAGAGTCAAAACTGTTATGTCTCGTAAGAGAAACTGTGGCTGCTTATGAATAATTTCTTCGTCTGAAATAATAATAGTTACGCTTCTCACACTTTTTTTTCCAAAGAACAGGCTTAGATATGTAGGGACACTTTGAATTACTTTATTAATCCACTACCTTAATTAATTTTTTAAGTACTCTTCTTTTTGTTGTTTTCCTGTTTGTTCCACTAATGTCATGTTTATTTTTCCTGTGTTATCTGTGTTCGTATGCTGTGCTGTTTCTGTAACTGGCCGTCCGGCTGTTGACTCAACACATTAACAAACAAAACTGAATGACTATTATTATTATTACTGTTGTATTTTTACTCTTTATTTATTTCAACAATTACTTCGATTATCTAACGATATTGCCAACAACTCAGTTGATTCATCGTTGGGTGAGAGGGTAACTGGTGGCCAATAAATTGGACGGGATGCTGAGGGAAATGGTTGTGGCCCAACTGGAAATACTATCTTGAGATTTTCCTAGAGGGACTAAAAAGACCACGGAAAATTTCATATATGATATCCAGTTTCCGAGCTGGTGATTCAGAAGATCAAAACAACTGGTAAAATGAATACGTGGAGAAGTGACGAAATGTGTTCTGTTCTGTGTTGAGTTAGGTTTATTGCATTTGGCATAGAACTAAGCCCAGTCTATGATGATGAATGTGACAAGGTGTGGCTGGACAGGATTCCAACATGATCATTCCTTGTGGGATTAGAAATACGTAGTTCTCTTTAACACAAATCATAAAGTGATACGGATGACGAGATATATGGACCTGTGTAAGTGGTATAATCCCTTCTGAAATTTATATTAAGGCTAGTCTCTCGGCACGTAATATAGAAATAAGATTGGGTTTCATACCTACACGATCATATGGACTGATCATTTGGACACACTGGACAAAGTGCTTTAGGCACATAGACGTAGGCAGTATCGCCTGGGCTTGTATTTGATGACTTCGGTTGGGCAGTAATCTTGCAACTTGCTGAAAAATGACTTATAAAATGCCACCGCAGACCCCCTGACCCAGGGGCCCCGTTGATCAGGGGATCACAAACGTACAGAATATTAATCCTTTTGCTGGTACTTAAAGGGTTAACTAGCGACTGGGAGAGACTGCTCTGTGAGGAGATTCATGATCTGATCTCCTCAACAAACTCAGTCCACGTGATCAAATCAAGGAGAATGAGATGGCCGGGATGTGTTACATATGGGGAAAGGACAAGTTCGTACAAGTTTTGGCTGGGAAACCTGATACCATGAAAACAACTTGGAAGACCTAGGTGTAGATGGGAGGTTACTGTTGCAGTGGATCGAGAAGTATAGGATGCGGGCATGAATTCAATTAATCTGACTTTCGGTTTCCAGGAGATGTGGGGAAATTTCTGATTAGCCCAGGAATTATTAACTTTTGGAGAAGGACTTTGTTCCATAGAGTTGGGCAGTCAGTCAGTTAGTCACTTAGTTAGTTAGTTAATTAGTTGTGGGTTCTCCTGGACAATAAGAGAAGGTCTGAAATACTGAGGATTCTCATGTAAAGTAGCCCGCTGAAGACTGACATTCGTCTAAATTTATGTATCAAACAAACAACAGTCCCCACTGGACAGACCAATCAGTTGTGTGTTGCTGAAGGAAATAATCTCCGTTTATTGAGAGAATCGTTCGGCAGACAGAAATACTGGCAGAATGCAGACTTTAAACGGTTAATTATACACAGCTCCGTGCGTTTTAGCGAAAGAGTTACGCCATCTGTGGGTAGGAAAGATACATTAAACAGGTCAAAATGTTACGCTGATGACATTACAGGATAAATTAAAATCATCAAAAATAAAATTTATAAAATAAGAAGTATTTATAATATATTTCCTAAATACCTTCCAGTCGAAATTGTTTTGATCTATAATCTAACACATAAGGGGCCGGGATAGCGTAGCCGGTATAGCGACTGGCTACAGGCTGGACGGTATGGGGATCGAATCTCGGTAGGGGAGAATTTTCCTCAACCGTTTAGACCTCCTCTGCGTCCCACCTACACAAAGGTTACCAGGTCATTCCCAGGGGTAAAGCGGCTGGGGATTGGCATAGACCATCCTCCCCTAATCTAGCGCCGAGATTAAAGAAAGAGTAGGGCTATATCTCCCCCCCCCCTCTGTGTCTTCATGGCACGTTATTCTGTGAACGTAGCTTTAAAGTAAAAAATAACGTTGTATGATGTCAGTAAGTCACAGCCGGATTATTTAAAATAATGGCCGATAAATGGTGGTGTTCTTTAAATTGTCTCTTCACGAATACAGAGAAGGCCACTCTTTGATAGATGACATTTCGAACGTTAGATGGCCTCGACAAGAAATTATTTTCCTGCTATCAGACTGCAAATCTAAACCCAAATATAAGACCTAATAACAGTACACCATTACTGGCACTACTATTAGCACTGTTACTGCATATATTTGTTTAAGTAAACGAGTATAAAGAGAACATCAGTGTTTTCATGGCGGAATTAACAACGAAGAGTTTAAACATTTTGTTGGTTTATGATTATTTTATACCGCAGTTGTTTAAGTGATGTATAAAAAGAGACGATTAAAAGTTTAATTGTGAAAATTAAAATGGGTAAAAGGAATTAAAAAAAGAAGTCAGAGTATCGCTTATTTAGACGATAGTGAAATACTAATAGTTAATGAGACGTATTTCACTTTTCGCCCTTAAAAATGACGTTTTTTAAGTTTGTCTACAAAAGTAATGATTTAGCAGACACTACTGTAATACATTCATCAAACATCATGAGCCAAGAAACGCTTGATAAAAGACGCCGTGGATTATTGCATGTATATCACGCTAACCCTTACGTATGGCGTTAAATTTCTTGATTAAAGTAAGAAATGTTCAATAATGCGATGACGGGAAGATGTTTTAAAGACAAGAAATAAGTAAGTTATACAAAAGCGAAAATGCGCACTTAAATAATGCACGTAAAGTGACCAGCCTCGTGGTCTAGTGGTCAGAGTCTCTGACTACTAATCATGAGGCCCCGGGTTCGATTCCCGGCTCTACTGTGGGAATTTTCCCTGAAGGGGAGGATTCCCGCGGTGACCATGGTCTGGGTAGATTGGTAGAAATTAGGTTTAAGGGCCCTCCTGGCACTACATCCTCCTATATCACCACTCACATCATCGGGACAACGTAACTGCGCCTCATGGGCGTCCTAACCTCAGAAGTCGGTTACACTCCTGCCATGCTCAGGAGGGAGGACCACGAAGTCCACAAGGACACGTGGTGGCACTGGACAAAAACAAAACCAAAGCACGTAAAGTTATCTTCAGTACTGTGTTAGTCATTGAATCAATCTTGGTTACTGCAGGAAGTAATAAAGAAAAGAGTAATGTTAGTGTGTTCAGATGTTATCTCTTATAGTTGAAGAATAAGAGACCAACTTGATGTCACAATTCATTAAGTTTTATTTCACTTCTTCTATGCTCAACATGTTTCGGACATTAACACATCCATCATCAGGAGTCTGCGACTTTTCTATTGTATCACTCTATACCACCCCAAGCCAGCCACACCGAAACTCCAACACACACCGAAACAAGAATACACAACCAATGTGGTGAAACAGTAGAAAAGTCGCAGGATCCTGATGATGGATGTATTAATGTCCGAAACATGTTGAGCATAGAAGAAGTGAAATAAAGCTTAATAAATTTTGACATCAAGTTGGTCTCCTATTCTTCAACTATCACAGTGATGCACGGTCCAATATACATAAATAATATGTTATGCCTGCGACAGGAAGTGGGAGACGGCAAGGATGCGAAGCCAAAACACACGCATTAAATCTTTATCTATGTTAATTAATATAGCATGATTTGTATGGAAAATGGACTTTCTCCCTTAATTTAAAGGGAATAAATTAGACATAAATAATGTGACTAAGCAAGCTTTGTCTGATCCTGACATTTCTATCACCACAAACCCCTTAAGCAGTAGGGATGTTAATGCAAGCAGAACAAAGCAGAATCCTTTAGCATACACAAAATGCTTTCGGCGTCTTTTACTTCCTTACAAAATTGAATGTCTACTGAATTCACAAACAGAAGGACCTCCAAGTCAATTGAGTCATTATTCGAACGCTTAAGCGGTACTGTGTTTCTATTAGCTACCCTTTAAAAACAACTAATTTAGACGGATAAAATGTGCAGGATAGGGTATTTCGCGTGTTAGGGTAGTTCGAAAATGTTGCGTGCTGAACAAATGTAAATCTATCATGGCTCGTTAGGATATGACTTTTAGAAAACCTGCAGATATATAACTCTGCCGCTCCAAAAACGAATGTCCATCTGTTGTGTTTCTTTTAAGCAAGATAAAAGAAAAGCTACAAAAAAAGTAGTTGCTTAAGTAACATATGTGGGTTGTATAATTTTGGTTCTTGTGAGACAGAATTAACGAGTCATAAATATTAGAAGATTATCTTTCCGCTCTTGCAGCACATCATTTTGGGGTCGTCATTAGCGTTTGCACCCGGCTTTGAATCCCTCACTCTCTCAGGATTACTGACCCCAGCTCTCAGCTACAGGGTAAACAGAATTTAAGAGACTGACTGAACAGTACGTTAACAAGAAATTGTACAAGTAAAATTTATGCAGCACTTGCAGACGTGAAGATTACTGCATAGTGACTAGCGTTATTAGAAGTTCTGTTCAACAAATACTGTTAGAATCTGACATTCAGGTGACCGTGCATCCTGACAAATTCTTACAATAAAACCAAATAGATGCACTCATTTCTCAAATTTATTTTTGGAATAAAATTCTACATGTTTCGGACAGTTCCTCTGTTCATCATCAGGAGTTTTTCACTGTACACACAGCAATGGTATATGTCATACAGGTTATGCTAACAGTTTGCTCGCAAGCAGCCAGCATAACCTGTATGACATATACCATTGCTGTGTGTACAGTGAAAAAGTCCTGATGATGGACAGAGGAACTGTCTGAAACATGTAGAGTTTTATTCTAAAAATTAATTTGAAAAATGAGTGCATCTACTTGGTTTTATTGTAAGAAAATACTGTTAGCTATAACTGTAGGTTTATCCCTGTACAAGCCATGAAGACGTAGGGGGAATCAGAGGTAAACTTCCACTTATTCATAACCTTGGGAATAAACGGAGGTGAATGATCAATTTCACGTCAAGAACTCTTTAACTCTGGAAAAGAGCCCCGGTACCCATTAAAGAGGGTCCGGGTGGGGCCCGAAGTTAAATATAGATAGGTTTAAGCCTATAACATTGGGGATGTCAAGGCGGCGAATATTTATGTTACAGTCTTACGGCGTATGGTGTCGTGTAATATGTTAATTGTGTAACAAATTACAACCTGAAAATACCCACCAGCTGGGGCACACGACATCATGCATCATAAGACTGTTATATATATTTTTTAGGATTAACAAATCGGAGCGTATGAGACAGAAGAAACATGCAGAACGAAAGGGTTTGAATATAAATGCATAAGGCTACAGGAACTTAAGTAGAAAACTGTAAAACATTAAAAATTTTGATATTTATATGACAGATCATAAGAGGGAGAGGCCGTAAGGATTAATCTCTCTCGCATCAATGTAGGGCTCAGTGACAGCAGCACACTTGTGTAGGTCCTAAGAATACTTGGATCCGGCAGTAGTAGCGCAAGCGTTGGCTTTTATTTTTCACACGTATCGACAATCGATTACTAAGCTTAAGTTGATTGACGATGATGTCGCTACAGTCTCACACAGCAGCGAGTCAGACCTTTTGGTATTGTTTGTAGGAAAGCAAAATATAGGATGCAGGTGTGATATGCACGGACACAACTTTTATACCGAATTTAGTGCACGTTGGTATATTGGTTCCAAAGTTGAAGTGGAAGACGTACATGCGTCAAGGCGGTGTGGATGTCTTTTAAGCCTACTTGCTCTCGTTAAGAAGGTTATTATCTCCGTTTCTTGTGTTCTTTTGTATGTAAAATTCAGTATATTACAAGAAATAGTGCTGTTGAACCGAAAGTTATAAAAGCAGAGTAAGCGTACTTTTCAGTGTACAAAAGACAGAAATAAATTTTTAATTATAAAGAGGGAATTCAGAGAAGAAGAGAGATGAGTTGGGAGGAAAAAGAAGTCCCTAAAATAAGGATATTATACGAATTTGTAAAATGTTAGAAGAAATAACTGGAGGAGGACCGTGGGAGATGGTAGGAGAAATTTAGGTAAAAGTGATCCCGTTACAGGCCCGGCGTGGCCCAGAGGGTGGGTAGAGGTATAGCTCTACTCTTCCATGACCGCGGCACTAGAAGGGGGTGAGTGGTCAGCAGCACGCCAAGGTCGCACTTTATCTCCGGGAAAGACACGGTACCCAGTGTACAGGAGGCTGGGTGGGCCCTATGGCCGGTCTGGACGGGTGGAAAATCTCGTCCCCACCGGGATTCGATCCCGGACCGTCCAGCCCATAGTCAGTCGTTAAACCGACTGAACTACCCGGCCCACGGAGAAATTTAGGAGAAATTTAAAAAAAATAAGGATTTGGTAGTTAGTAAGTGAAGACAGCTACAATCGGCATGTGGCGGATGTCAGTAATAAAAAAACGAGGTTTTATGGTGATAATTTAGTGAAATGTACTTCAAATAAAATTAAAGTAAACGTTGTAAGAGATCTTGATTAAATAATCATATTTTATGTCGTGGACCAATTTGTACGAAGGTTCTGCAAGTCTCCAATTATTTTTCCAGTTCAGGAATATAATCCAGCAACCACAATTTCGACGTCAAACAAGCGATTGCTTCCGTCGTAGGTATTTGGTTTCTAAAGATTTGCAGGAAATTAAGTGAGAAAATAAGATGGAACAGAGGAAAGAAAGAGGAACAATTTGTGGAGCATTGTAAAATAAGATAATTAATCGGTGAAAAACATGTAACTGTCTCCTTGAACAATTCTCTAATCAGACTATTTGTTTGGATTCCCACCAGAAAGAATCGCGAGATCAAATATTTTTCCCCTGAAGCATAAAAACCAACTAGATGCCACTTATTATTTTATTGTACTTCTTATTGGCTCAACATGTTTCGTGCCCTACTATGCCCATCATCAGGAGCTCGCGACTATAATGTTGATTACCACATTGGTCGTTTCGTTCTTGGTTTGCTGTATGTCGGATGTTTAAGTGCGGTTAGGTTGGAGCAAACCAAGAACAAAACGACCAACGTGGTAATCAACATTATAGTCGAGAGCTCCTGATGATGGGCATAGTAGTGCCTGAAACATATTGAGCCTATAAGACGTACAATAAAATAACAAGTGGCATCTAGTTGGTTTTTATTCTTCAGTTATCACAATGATGCACGGTCCAACAAACATCAAAATCTTTTTCTCCATTAAGGATCGTAAAAAAAAAGTTTCTTTTTATTGACAGAATTATTTCCACAGAAAAACGTTTTCAAATTGAAAACTCCTGCAATTTTAGACACTTAATCGAATTACAGTTTCAAAGAAGTAAGTTAATGATTTCAGTCTCTATGGATCCAAGAACTCCACCACACGAGTAAAATAAATTTTAATTCTCACATTTATAAAACCAGTCGCTGCTCTAACTGCGACCGCTGGATGAAGGAGAATTACAGGTCAGAAATGAAAGCACTCTACGAAAACAGCAACAGCGTGCTTTGCCCTCTCTGGCACCGCGTATGATTTCGTGTCTCAACTATAAATGATTTAATTTATGCTCACTCTATACTTAATATTCTGAACATCGTGTTTCTTTGTTTACCTATTCCACTCATATATATATATATATATATATATATATATATAAAATCGGATTTGCTTTTGCAGTTTCACTACTTGTGGACACTCAGTGTCAGTAACCTTCTAGCGGAACAAGGATAACAGCAAGAAAATTAAGGAAGAAGATCAATGTAATAAGTAAAGGTGTGTCTTTATTTAGGTCCATGGATAATCTTCCGCTCTTTAAATGCTGGGATATTAAACATCGATATCTATGTATTTCCGTTTAATATGCAATTGAAGTCCAACTTTTACCGCATTTCTCAGCATAAAATAAGTTACGGACATGAGTGTTACGTTAAATTTTGTGATTTAAATGCCATGATGTAGTAAACTTACCTATTATTTTCACTTAATTTTGAAGTGGACCGCGATAGCTTAGTCGGTATAGCGACATGATAAGAGACAGACGGTTCGAGCATCGAATCTCGGTGGAGGCGAAGTTTTCCGCAACTGTCTAGACCGGTCCTGGGACTCACCCAGCCTCCTGTACAATGGGTATCGTACCTTTCTCGAGGGTACAGCGGCCGGGGGATGGCGTTGACCACCCACCCTTATCTACAGCCGAGGTTCAAGAAAGAGTATAACTATAATCTGCCCCCTCCCCCTTCTGGGCCTTCGTGGACTGTTTTACTTTACCTTTACATTTTTACCTTATTAATTTGACGATTTTCGACATTTGTGAGGAAGTGTGAAACAAAGGGGCCATGAGTAACTGCTGTTTAGGTCTACAATAGATGCTTTACGCACAAATAACATTACTGACGTTTCATATATACTTCGTTTACATGAAAAAGTGAGGTTTTTCCACTTACTTTTTATTAAACAGAATTGCATGTATCAATATTTCTCACTGAAGTTTCATTCCCAACTGAAGCAATATTTCTGGCATTCTCTAATAATCTTAAATTTTTCAATATCGTGATCAACTCAATTACACTTAAAGAATTAGTTCGTACCGCATAGTAAACACTCTGTTATAAAAATAAGCCAGTAGATGTTGTATAGTGAAATAAGCGCTATTTCTTCTGAGAACCTCACAAAACGCATAAATGAACTACGTGGATAGAACCTAGAATTTTTCCTTTTTAAAGCTCGTAGTAGAGTACATAAAGTAATCACCAAGCTTCGAGTGGTCCGTTTGGTGGATATATATTATTATCCATTTGTCTTTATTTATTTGTTAATTTCCCACGAAATACATTTTATATTGAATCTCACAAAAGTCTATGCCTTCCATACTGGGATTATACTGAATTCCATTGAACAGTGCTTTTGTTGAAACGCTGCTGATCAAGAAATTTCCCAACTTTACGGAAACGTCTACGTAAGACCACGCTACTGTCTTCTGTCTTGAACCATATTTTTTTTAACCTTGGTCTAGATTCCTTCCCTGAAATATTAAAAAAAACAGTGCAACTTAGGGTATTGCAAATCTGAGACTTGCTATATGCTCGTTATTTTGTCCACATGATAATTACAGGGTTGCAATATGTATCAACTTCACGCTTTGAAGCCTCTTTTTAAGCAATATTTAAGAATTCATTTATACGACATAGAAAACACACACTTTCTGCATTACAAATGGAAAAGACATTAATGGTGTTTAGAGAAATAGTCTTATGCTTATTCTGAGAATTGTACAGGGCCAATCACGCAAGACGCAGTGTTTTATGTGTGAAAGCATGTATTAGGCTCATATGAGTTACTGTCGTCACAGTGTTTTACTGTCTAATTTCTATCAATAGCTGGTCCAGTTGTGTGCGATGGAATTGTTTATAACTATCAAACACACTGTGCTTCATTATCACTTTCTAATGAATTCAAAACGGTAGAACCTTCAGCCTCAGCTACTTGTAATCATTTGTTTTATGACTGATTAACCTGTATTTATTGTTATACACCGTACGTAATTTAAACATATTGACACGGGAACTGAAAGCTTGCCAGGCAATACATCAGTTGTCCTGTT
>Ga0123355_10012827_pt1 | contig 13001 bp, 13 predicted proteins | sample TergutEmb28metaG_3_FD_89872 | JGI IMG/M metagenome (GOLD analysis project Ga0123355, IMG submission 89872) | Embiratermes neotenicus P1 segment gut microbial communities from Petit-Saut dam, French Guiana - Emb289 P1 | ecosystem: Host-associated > Arthropoda: Insects > Digestive system > Gut ... | reverse complement strand
TGCGCTGCGACAACGAGGCGGGCAAATTTACGCTTGAGATTTTGCCAACCATGCCGCAAGCGAATGGTTGCTTTCGCCTGTGCGGCAACGTATCGCGTGCGCATATTCCCCGCGAGCCGCCGCGCCCCACATTGGCGCAAGGCGGCGCAGTGAACTTGGGTGCGGCAACCACCACCCACGCGCACAATGCATCCAGTTTCACCAGTGGCACACTGCCTGTGGCACGTGGTGGGCTGGGTAGTGCAAGCGGCAACGGCATTGTTGCGTTGCGCGATGGTGCGCAATTTGTCGAGCTACCCAATGGCGCGGCGCTCAACCAAAACTTCCAGCCTATTTCCACGCAAGGCATGTTCAACGAGCAGCAAGCTGCACTGCACGCTTTCGCGGGCTGGCGGGTGCTAACTAACGCCGACAACCTCAACAATCTGCGCACACAGGGCGTCACGTGGTGGCTGTGCGATGCAACGAGCCAACCCACGAACCGCCCAACCGCACAACCGCTGATGTTCGTGAAGGTTGAGACCGCAGGCAATGTCTGCACGCAAACTGCACTTTGCGGCAACCGCACGAGCAACCCGCCTGCGATTCAATCTGCGTTTGTGCGCGTGTTCAATGGCAGCACGTGGACGGCTTGGACGATGATTCCCACGACCCCGATGACGGGGCATAGTTAATATTAAGGAGGATTTTTGATGCGAACCATAACCCTGCGCATGCGAGATTCACCCCGCAAACCCGGGGTCCCCGCGAAGCCTGCTTCGTGGGGTGGTCACTTCGGCGGCATGCGCGGCGAACACCGCATGGCGCGGCTCGTCATCCCACTGCCGAAAGAGCGCATCGCAGACATCAAGTCTTGTGTGGCGCTTTTTTCATGTGATGGCGAAGTGATTATGTCGCCCTTAATCTTGCCCAACACGGAGGGCGATGCCTTCATCCACGCCGGGCAAGTGCATATCGTGTTGTGGCAGCGGCTCACGCAATGTCGCTTGCTGCGTGTGCAGCTGGAGTGCTTCGGCGACTTCAAGGGCAAGCAATTTATCTGCCGCACCGCAATCAGCGAGCCAGTTGCCTTCGAGCAATCTCTTGCCGACACCAGCGACCTGCCCGCGTGCTCAACCCACCCCAACGCGATGGATCAGCTGCTGCAAAACATGCACGCGCACATCAACCTGCCAGTGCTTGAGCAACTGGGGCCACCACTCACCAACACGCAAATCAACGACTTGGTCAACACTGCATTGAAAGGAATTTCACCATGAAACGAAAACTTGACGAACAGGGGCTGCTGTATCTGCTGAGCAAACTCCTGCTGCTGTTTGTGCGGCAGGAGGCTGGCAAGGGGCTCAGCACCAACGACCTCACTGATGAACTGAAAGCCGCCATTTTATCGCAGTTCAGCGGCTCATGGCACGACCTTGCGGATCGCCCCACGGCGATTTCTGCGTGGCTCAATGACCTCGGCTTTCAAACCGCTGCGCAGGTGGAGGCTGCCATTGACGCAGCTATCGCACAGCTGGGCGAGGTCTTCACCGTGGTGGATGAACTGCCCGCGCAGGGTTCGCCCGGCAAGATTTATCTCGTCAGCGAGGGCGGCAGCTTCGCGCAGTTCATTTGGCACAATGGCGCGTTCAAACGCAAGGGCGCGGCGGATATTTCGCTGGAGGGCTACTTCAACGAGCACAACCTCGTGCCCATCACCAATGCCGAAATTGATGCGATGTTCGCCTCGCTGGTGTGAGGTGGCTATGCAGAAAATTCTTGACGAACATGGGCTGCGACATTTGCTTGAGCAATTACCAGCACTCGCTTTGACCGCCGTTGATACACCCGCCGAACTGCCCAGCATCGCCAGCCCTTTCGCATGGGTACGCGATGAGGGTGAGCCGCAGCCGCTAAATTTTGAGCCAGACGATGTGGAGCAATACGTCGAAGAACATGGCATCGACATTAACAACGATGATGTGCTGCTCGATTTCTTGCAATCGCCGCCAAACCTTGAACAGGCCATGCGATTTCAGCCAAAACCTGCCCTTGAATTGCCTGCGTGGGATGGCGAAACCTGGACAATGCCAATGCTGATGTTGCGCGGGCGTGAGGGGCTGATTTTGTTCATGGCGGTGCCGCAATGGTCAGCGGGGCACTACACCTTCATGGCACAGCGTTTTTCGGCAAGCACGCTAGAGATGACCGCCTTTGTATACCAGGGCGATGGCTGGCAGGTGTCAGACATAAACAACGGTCAATTGATCGGCTCGGCTAGCCCCGGCATGCTCACCATCGCGGCAGATTTGGTGCTACAAATGGACAGCGAACCCGGTTTCTGGGCTGATGTGATTGAACTGGCGAGCGACCCGTCGGGTCTGTACGCAAACGCGGACGGCTGGCAGTTCGTGGGGCCAAGTGTGGCGCAAGCGTATGAAATCCCGCCGCCGCAAGAGCCGACAGGCGCTTACGGCTCGCTCAGCAATTGGTCTGCAATATCTGTGTCAAACACCTTTCAGCCGTTGATTTTAGGCGGCATGCTCAGCTCCGGCGTGGACGCTTGGAGCGGCATCCTTCGCCCGCATCAAACTGGCACATTTCTGCTCAATTTCAGTGCTGGGCTGTTTCACACTGGTGCCAATGCGGTGACTTTTCAATATCGCATCACCTTCAATGGCGGCCCATCCGGCACACTGCACAGCGTCACCGTGCCGCCCAACCAGCACACCCATGTCGGCCTTTCTGAACTGCTGCACGTACACAGTTGCTGCCAAGTTTCGCTGCAAGTGATTGCAACCAGCGCGGTAACTATGGAGCGTGGCGCGACCTTGTCGCTGGTGCGTATCGACGGTGCTCCTGCGCAGGGCAGTCGAATCGCGGCCGCGGCAACACTCGCAACCACCAGCGATTTTCACCCATTCACACAACCATTCTCAATACAACACAGGAGGGATTTCTATGCAAAACATCAGACTTTATCTTGACGCAGGCCACGGTGGCCGCGACCCCGGTGCCGTTGGCAACGGCATGCATGAAGCCGACATCAACCTCGCGGTGAGCCTCAAACTTGCTGATAAACTCCGCGCGGCTGGTATCACCGTTGAGCTTTCGCGCAGCAAACACAACGAATTTCTCAGCATCAACGAGCGTTGGCAGGCGGCTAATGCTTGGGGTGCCACGCACTTCGTCAGCGTGCACTGCAACGCGGGCGGCGGCACTGGCTGCGAAACTTTCGTGGCCAAAACCAAGAAGGCCGACAAGCCCTTTGCGCGCGCTGTCAATGACACTTTTGCCAAAATCATGGGCTTGCGCAATCGTGGCGTGAAGCTCGACACCAAGTCATTTCCCGGCTCGTTTGGCGTGCTGCGTCACAGCCGCATGCCTGCCATTTTGGTTGAGCTCGCCTTCATCGACAGCCCCAATCAGCTGGACATCACCACCCTGCGCAACCGCCGTGAGGAAATGGCTGCGGCTCTTGCCAAGGGCATTTTAGACTATCTTGGCGTGCCGAGTGAGCCTGTGCCGCAAGCGTTGTTTCGGGTGCAGGTAGGGGCCTTCGCCAAGCGCAAAAACGCCGAGGCATTGCTGAAAAAGCTGCGCCGCAAAGGCTTCAACGATGCGTTCATCGCGGGAGGACAGTGACATGAATGAGCAAGTTTTACACGCCATCATCGCAATTCTCACCTTGCTGCTGGGTGGGGAGACGGCTGCGGTTGCGCGGTATTTTTACAAAGCCGCCAAAGCTCGGCGCGATGCCGCACAACACGGCGTAAGCACGCAACTGGCTGAAATTCGTGCGATGCTGGAGGAAAAGAAATGACCGCCCAGCAAAAGCAAGAAGTCCGCTATTGGCGCGGCGAGGGGTTGAGTTACAAGGTGATCGCGGGCAAGGTAGGCGTGAGCGAAAGCGCCGTCAAGGGTCATTGCCAGCGCAATAATTTCACGGTATTTGATGGCACGACCTGCCGCCACTGCGACAAGGCTATCACACAACAGCCCAAGCAAAAGCCACGCAAATTTTGCTGCACTGCCTGCCGCCAAGCATGGTGGAACACCTACGGCTATCTTGCGGAGCACCGCGCCAACCGAACGCTTGCCTGCAACCATTGCGGGCAGGCGTTCAGCCATTATGGCAATGCCAAGCGAAAATTTTGTAGCCACCCATGCTACGTTCAAGCGAGGTTTAACAAATGACAAACGAACAATTCAATCGTGAAGCGAACTACCAAGCCGCGCTTTCGATGGCGCGCGCCATGCTGCGGCGGGGAATTATCACCGTTGATGATTACGACAAAATGGAAGCGCATTTTCGTATGAAATTCTATCCTTGTTTCGGCGCATTTGGGGGCTGAACCCTGTTGCCTTTCTCGCGTTTTGATGTGATAATATATATGAAAGGAGTGAACATTCATGCCGAATATTTCACAACGCCAACCCCTCCCAGCAGCGTTGCCAAAGCCAAAACACGTGGCCGCCTACTGCCGCGTCACCACCGGCAAAGATGCCATGCTGCACTCATTGTCAGCACAGGTGAGCCACTACAGCGCAAAAATCCAAAACACGCCCGGTTGGGTGTACGCCGGGGTTTATGCTGACGAGGCCCTCACCGGAACAAAGGCCACGCGGCCAGAGTTCCAGCGATTACTTGCCGACTGCCGCGCTGGCAAGGTTGACCTCATCATCACCAAAAGCGTGAGCCGCTTTGCGCGCAACACCGTCACCACCCTCGAAACCGTGCGTGAACTCCGCGCCCTCGGTGTGGAGGTTTACTTCGAGGAGCAAAACATTCACACGCTCACCGCCGAGGGCGAGCTGCTGCTCACACTGTTGGCAAGCTATGCGCAAGAAGAAAGTTTCTCGGTCAGCGAAAACTGCAAGTGGCGCATCCGCAACGATTTCAAGCGGGGTCGCGCGACATTCACACGCCTGTTGGGCTATGAATGGCAAGACGGCAAGTTTGTGGTTGTGCCGGGTGAGGTCGAACTTGTTCAGCAAATTTTCGCCGACTATCTCAGCGGCATGGGCTTTTTGAAGCTCCAAAAGAAGCTCCTCGCCGATGGCATCCACGTTGTCCAAACTGGGTTGCGAGGCATCTTGCGCAACGAAAAATATGCGGGTGACTTGCTGCTGCAAAAGACCTTCATCGCCGACCACCTCACCAAAGAAAAACGCAAAAACAACGGCGAGTTGCCGCAGTATCTTGTTATTGATGCGCATGATGCGATTATTCCACGCGAAGATTTTAACGCTGTGCAGGCTGAACTGGCGAAACGCCACCTGCGGTGGAGCTCCGTCGCTTCGCTGTGTCCTAATAAAGCGCTAAAAAAATATCCGTTCACGGGGCTGATAAAATGCGGCATTTGCGGCGCGAGCTTTCGCCGAAAGCATGCGGCGGCTGGCTCGAAATACGAAAAACTGGTGTGGATATGCAGCACGCTCAACACACTCGGCAAGGCGCATTGCAACAGCCAGCAAGTGCCCGAAGACTTCCTGTTGGCGAAGGTGGCTGAGGCTGGAGGCTTCGATGGGCTGCAAGAAATTCGTGTGCCGGGGCATGGCCAGCTTTCCTTTATATATAAAGGTAAAACAGTTGAACTCGCGTGGCAACATCGCTCACGCCGCGAAAGCTGGACACCCGACATGAAACAGGCCGCGCGCCAACGTGAACTCAACAGGAGGGCAAGCCCATGACCGTGAACATCATACCACCGAAAAAACTGCCGCAGAATGTGATGGCCGCAGCCGCCCGCAAGCGTGTGGCGGGTTACGCCCGCGTGAGCACCAACGAGGAAGAACAGCTCAACAGTTACGCCGCGCAGGTCGAGCATTACACCCGCCACATCCAAGCGAACCCCGAATGGGAGTTTGTCGGCGTGTACACAGACGAGGGCATCACCGCCACCAACACCAAAAAGCGCGACGGCTTTAATCGCATGATACAGGATGCCCTTGCAGGCAAAATAGACCTCATCATTACCAAAAGTGTGAGCCGTTTTGCCCGCAACACAGTTGATTCTTTGACCACCGTGCGCCGCCTCAAAGAGCGCGGCGTTGAGGTGTATTTCGAGAAAGAAAACATCTACACCCTCGACAGTAAGGGCGAGCTGCTTATCACGATTATGTCGTCGCTGGCGCAGGAAGAAAGCCGCTCCATCAGCGAAAACGTGACTTGGGGCATGCGCCGCCGTTTTGAGGCGGGCAAAGTTTCGTTGCCTTATAAACGATTCTTGGGCTACGAAAAAGGCAGCGATGGTTTGCCTAAAGTCGTGCCCGAAGAAGCTGAAATCGTGCGCCTGATTTACCGCTTATTTCTCTACGGCAAGGCACCCAGTTTTATCGCCAGCCTGCTCACCGATGAGGGTATTCCCACGCCCAGTGGCAAGCAAATTTGGCGGCCAAACACCATCGTTTCCATGCTCAGCAACGAAAAATATGCGGGCAATGCACTGCTGCAAAAGAAGTTCACCACCGACTTCCTCACGAAAAAGCAAAAGCTGAACGAGGGCGAAGTGCCGCAATATTTTGTGCAGGGCAGCCATCCAGCCATCATCGAGCCGGAGCTGTTTGACTTGGTGCAATACGAGCTTGCGCGCCGTGCCAAAGACGGCCAAAACAGCGTGAGCGGTCACCCGTTTTCGGGCAAGATTTTCTGTGCTTGCGGCGGCATGTTTGGCTCAAAAGTGTGGAACAGCAACCAGCCGCATCGACGCACGGTGTGGCAATGCAATGCGAAGTATGCGGGCGAAAAAGTCTGCCGCACACCGCATTTGACTGACCACCAAGTTGAGCTGGCGTTCTTGGCGGCGTTTAATCAGCGGTTGACCCAACGTGATGCCATTTTCGCGGCTTACGATGAAATGCTGCTGTTGCTCACCGACACCGCCGACCTTGACATCGAAGCTGCCGCGCTCACGCAGGAATGTGAAGTCGTGATGGAACTTACCCGCCGCGCGGTGCAGGAAAATGCCAGCACAGCACTTGACCAAGCCGACTACCAGCAGCGGCATGATGCGCTGGTTGCGCGCTATGAAGTGGCCCATACCCGGCTTGGCGAGATTGAGAAAATCCGCACTGAACGCCGTGCCAAGCGCGCGAACATCAAGCGGTTTCTCACCACGCTGGAACGACAGCCCAACCTTGTGACCGACTTCGATGATGAGCTGTGGTACACCACCGTTGACCGTGTTTTGGTGCACGGCGATGGACGGCTGGCCGTGTTGTTCCGCGATGGAGTAGAGGTTTTACCGCAGGTCGAGGAACTACCATTGGCGGCGTAAATCTAGCCCGCAGGTTCATCAACGAGCCTGCGGGCAATTTTTGTTTGACAAACCCCGCGCGATGTGGTATACTATGCTATAGGCAAAGTTTGATTGTATGCGCCACCGTAGTGCTTGGGGCTCGACTTAGCCCGATTTTATACCTTTTGTCTATGGTATTAAATTTTGTCACTTTAGACAGCACCTGCGGTGCGGCTCCCTCGCGCATTTGCTTTGGTGGATGCGTGAGCGAGCGGCCCGCGAGAAGAATGCATCTTTTCATGCAATGCTTACACACCTGCGGCGAGCAAGTCGCTTCGCTATGTCCTATGCCAGTCTGTGCTAGCATAGGACATCGTTATATACTCATCATCGGAGGGATTATCATGAAAGTTCTCAAACGTATTGGCACCGCATTTAACAGCAAAGCAGGCGCATTTGTGTTCTATGCACTGGCGGCAACAGGATTTTTCCTGCTGCGCAGCGCCAGCTGGGCATTCGGCTGGATTCCAAACTACTACCCGCTGGGCGAGGCCTTCGTGCCCACGGTTTTTGTGCTGCTTGTGCTGTGCGGCTTGGGCTCGCTGGTGTATCTAACCCTGCCGCAGCGCAGCAAAAACATGCCGGCACTACGTATTGCGCATGTTGTGGCCTGCGTGCTTGCGGGTGCGCTGTTTGTGTGGACGGTTTTCTTGGCTTTCGCGCTTGACCATGGCTTGGCAAGCATCGCGCGCAATTGGCCAAACGTAACACCCTACTTAGGCTATATCGCTTTGTTTGTGGGGCTGCCGTTTATCTTTTTGTTCTTCCTCCATATGAAAAAACGCACGCAGGTCATTATTTCCATCGTGCTCACCATTGCGGTGGTAGTCGGCCTTGTGGTGCCGCATATCACACGCGCGCTTGACTCCTTCGACTTCAGCACAAACCCCCTCGTTTTGGACATTGGTGACGACTATTACAGCATTGTGTTCGCAACTAACCGCCCCAGTGTGGGCTATTTGCTCATCGAAGGCGAGGTCATGCCCAACAGCTTTGCCGGGCGCATGCACGTGGGGCGCGTGCACAATTTCCAAGTCCCGCGTGAGTTTCTCGATGGCAACAGCTATCAAGTGCGTGCCCGCGAAGTGCCTGCGTTTTCCAGCTCATACACCAACTTTGGCGCAACCATTGAAAGCCCCGTGTTTGCATTTAGGGGTGGCAGCAGTGAACAGCTCAACATTGCCTTGGCCAGCGATTGGCATAACCAGCCCGAAAAACTCGTGCAAGCCATGTCGCACATGCCGCCACCGGATTTATTCATCATGCTCGGCGACTACTCCAGCGGCTACCACAGCGAGGATGATTTTATCTATAACATCATCTGGGCAGGCGCGGAAGTGACCGGCAGCGTTGTGCCCGCCATTTTCGTGCGCGGCAACCACGAAATGAGCGGCGTGTATGCCGCGCAGATTTTTCCGGGGCTGGGGCTGCGTAGCTTCTACTACCAAGTGCAAATTGGCAGCTTCTTGTTCACGGTGATTGACTCGGCGGACGACTGGCCCATCGGCCGCACCAACACCGCCGAGTTTGAACAAGGCACCATCGCCAGCACCAGTCCGGCGTATCTTGACCATCAGCTTGCTTGGCTTGCTGCCATGGACGCGCCCGATGAAGGCCTGCTGCATTTCTCGCTGGCGCACATTCCCAACATCGACCAAGAACGTGAACAAACACGTGAAGATTTCTTTGCGCAGTTTGCTCGCTTGGGTGTTGACATGCAGTTTTCTGGCCACTGGCATGGCCTTGCCGCAACATTTTTCGAGGTCTACGAAGAGCACACACGCTTCACCTTGCCGCTGCCGGTGTTTTTCGCGGGCGGCCCAACCGATGGCTACGGCGGCGACATCATGGCCTCCATGGCACAGGTGAACGCCGATGGCAGCGTGCGCCTGCTAGGCTACGACAGCATGGGCAGGCAGCTGCAAGACAAGCAAATTACGCTGCATGCAAACCCATAGCGCATTTTTTAAAAATTTCTCTTGACATTTCCCCCGCCATGTGCTATACTGGATAGTAATCAAATAGCCAACCAAACCGTTGAGGCAGAGGTAAAGGCAGCATATGCGCAATTCAGAGAGTCCGGGGTAGCTGTGAACCGGGCAGAGATGCAGGCTGTTAAATGGACTGCTGAGGGCATGGCGAAATACCATGACGTTACGCATACGTAAGTTGCGAGGGCTGTGTTAGCAGCCTGCAAAGCGCACGGGCAACCGTGAACACAAGGTGGCACCGCGGAATAACTGTATTATTTCGTCCTTGATGAAGCCGTTAGGCTTTGTCGAGGATTTTTTATTTGCCCCACGAAAGGAGAACACCCATGATTCGCCCAACCCTTGCGCAGGCCAAGGCCGCCGCACAGCAACACAGCATCGTCCCCATTGCGCTGGAGATTTTCTCCGACACCAAAACGCCCATGGAAATCCTGCGGCAAATGCGCCGCCAAAGCGACGACTGGTTCATCCTCGAAAGCGTGAACGGCGGCGACAGCTGGGGCCGCTACACTTTTCTGGGCTACAAACCTGTGCAGCAAATTTGCACAGGCGGCATCGCAGAAGTCCGCACGCTGCTGCAAACCTACCACAGCGCACGGGTGAAAGACCTGCCACCATTCACCGGCGGCTTTGTGGGCTATTTCGCCTACGACTTCGTGCAGCAGCTCATCCCTGGGCTGCAATTGCAGGCAAAAAACGACGAAGACTTCGCCGACTTCCATCTGATGCTCATTGACAAAGTGGTGGCCTTCGACCACTTTAAACAAAAGATTTACTTGATTGTCAACGTGTCTGCGCAGGACATTGAGAACAGCTACATCGCAGGTGTGCAAACCCTCAAAGACATGGAGCGCGTGCTCATGGCGCAGGTGGAACCCGCACCCGAGCAATCCCACTGCGGCGAGTTCACTGCGCTGCACACGCAGGCACAATTTCACAGCATGGTCGCCCGCGTGCAGCACCACATCAAAGAGGGCGACATCTTCCAGGCCGTCATCTCCAATCGATTCACTGCGCCCTTCACGGGCACGCTGCTCAACACCTACCGCCTGCTGCGCACCATCAATCCGTCACCCTATATGTGTCACATGCGCCTTGGCGGGCTGGAAATCGCCTGTGCATCGCCCGAAACCCTTGTGTCGCTGCAAGACGGTAAGCTCAGCTCGTTCCCCTTGGCGGGCACCTGCAAGCGCGGCGCCACGCCCGAGGAAGATGCCGTGCTGATTGACGCGCTGCTCTCCAACGAAAAAGAGCTGGCCGAGCACGACATGCTCGTTGACCTTGCCCGCAATGACTTGGGCCGCGTGTCGCAGTTCGGCAGCGTGCAGGTGCAGGACTACCGCACGATTAAGAAGTTCTCGCACGTCAGCCACATTTCGTCGCACGTGGTGGGCAAGCTCAAGCCGCAATTGGATGCCCTTGATGTACTGGCGGCCACGCTGCCCGCAGGCACGCTCAGCGGCGCACCGAAGAAACGCGCCTGCGAAATCATCGATGCCTGCGAGGGGCACAAGCGCGGCGTTTATGGCGGCGCGCTGGGTTACATCGACTTCACCGGCAACATGGACATGTGCATCGGCATTCGCATGGCGGTGCTCAAAGACGGCCGCGTGCATGTGCAAGCAGGCGCGGGCGTGGTGGCCGAAAGCACGCCCGAAGCTGAATACGCCGAGGTACAAAACAAGGCCTTTGCCATGATGCTGGCGCTGCAAGGCGCAGGAGGGCTGAATTAAATGAGAAATAATCATGCAGAATGCAGAAATGTCTTGATTATCGACAATTACGACAGCTTCACCTATAATTTATATCAAATGGTGGGGCAGCTGCGCAGCGATGTCACCGTTGCGTATAACGACCAAATCACCTGCGATGAAATCGCCGCCATGCAGCCCACGCACGTGATTCTCTCCCCCGGACCGGGGCGGCCAAGCGATGCAGGTGTGTGCAAAGATGTGATTGCAACATTTGCGGGCAACATTCCGCTGCTGGGCATTTGCTTGGGGCATCAGGCGATTTGCGAAGTGCATGGCGCAACGGTGGGCTATGCCAAAACGCTCATGCATGGCAAACCCTGCATGGTGCACATCGCCAACGGCAACCCGATTTTTCGCAGCCTACCTCCCCTGCTGCAAGCCGGGCGTTATCACTCGCTTGCCGTTGAGCGCTCAACCTTGCCCGATGACCTGCTGGTCATCGCCGAAACCGACGACGGCGAGGTCATGGGGGTTAAGCACCGCAGCCATGCGCTGTTCGGCTTGCAATTCCACCCGGAGTCCATCCTCACGCCGCAGGGCAGCAAAATCATGGAGAATTTCCTCAAGATTGGCGGTGCCGCATGATTAACCAAGCCATATACGACATCCTCGCCAAGCGCGATTTATCGCTTGACCAAACCACCGCTGTGATGCAGCAAATGATGACCGGCGAAGCCACGCCCGCGCAGATGGGTGCCTTCCTCGCCGCCATGCGCCTAAAGGGCGAAACGATTGACGAAATCACCGCTTGTGCACGTGTGCTGCGCGAAAAATGCGTCAAGCTCAGCCCCAAAACTGATGTGCTTGACATTGTTGGCACGGGCGGCGACGAACTGTTCACGTTTAATATCAGCACGATTGCTGCTTTCGTTGTCGCAGCGGGCGGCGTGCCCGTGGCCAAGCATGGCAACCGCAGCGTCAGCAGCAAATGCGGCAGCGCGGACGTGCTCGAAGCCCTCGGCGCGAATATTATGATTAGTGCTGAGCAAAGTGCTCGCGTGTTGGACGAAACCGGCATGTGCTTCATGATGGCGCAGGTCTACCACAGCGCGATGAAGCATGTTGCGCCCGTGCGGCGCGAACTTGGCGTGCGCACGATGTTCAACATCCTCGGCCCACTGGCGAACCCCGCAGGCGCCACGCTGCAACTGCTCGGCGTGTACGACGAAAACTTGGTTGAGCCGCTTGCAAGCGTGCTGCTCAATCTCGGTGTCAAGCGCGCCATGGTCGTGCACGGGCATGACGGCTTGGACGAAATCACGCTCACGGGCACCAGCACCATTTGCGAAGTGGCGGAGGGGCAGCTCAACAGCTACTTCATCACGCCAGAGCAGTTTGGACTGCAACGCTGTTCGATTGAAGATTTAGTCGGCGGCGACCCTGCCGAGAACGCTGAAATCGCCCGCGCAATTCTCGGTGGCGAGCCCGGTCCGCGCCGCGACATCGTGGTGCTCAACGCCGCCTGCTGCCTGTATATGGGGCACAACGACATCACCATGCGCGAGTGCGTGCGATTGGCGCAGCACATGATTGACAGCGGCCGCGCCATGGATAAACTCAATGCATTCGTGAGGAGTACCAATGAACATTCTTGACAACATCGTCGAATCTACCAAGCTGCGTGTTGCGCGCGACAAGGCCGAGAACTTTACAGCGACAAGTAAAACACCTTTACAGCCCTTTGCGTTTGAACATGCATTGCAAGTTCCCCCCTCGATGAAATTCATCTGTGAGGTCAAACGGGCCTCGCCCAGCAAGGGCATCATCGCGCAGGATTTTCCCTACGTGCAAATTGCACAAGAGTATGAAGCAGCGGGCGCGGCGGCCATTTCGGTGCTGACCGAGCCGGAGTTTTTTCACGGCAGCGATGCTTATCTGCAAGAAATTCGCGCCGCCGTGCGCACGCCCCTGCTGCGCAAAGACTTCACCATTGATGCATTTCAGATTGAGCAAGCCGCGCAGCTGGGCGCAGACGC
>Ga0123355_10012826_pt1 | contig 13001 bp, 5 predicted proteins | sample TergutEmb28metaG_3_FD_89872 | JGI IMG/M metagenome (GOLD analysis project Ga0123355, IMG submission 89872) | Embiratermes neotenicus P1 segment gut microbial communities from Petit-Saut dam, French Guiana - Emb289 P1 | ecosystem: Host-associated > Arthropoda: Insects > Digestive system > Gut ... | reverse complement strand
TATCACTCCTGTCACTCGAATGTGTTTCATGGAACCCACCATTTAATCAATCGAATTCCATCATTGTACCTGTTACTCCTGTCACTCGAATGTGTTCCATGGTACCCATCACTCTAGTCACTCAAATGCGTTCCTTGTCATCCATCAGCCTGGTCACTCGAATACCTTCCATGGTTCCCATTACTGTTGTCGCCCGAATGCCTTCCATGGCACCCATCATATCAGTCATTCGAATGCTTTCAATGGCACCCATCACTCCAGTCACCGGAATGCTTCGCATGGCACCCGTCAGTCCAGTCACTGGAATGCTTCGCAAGACACCCATCAGTCCAGTCAGTCGGATGCCTTCCGTGGTACCCATCAGTCCAGTCACTCGAATGCCTTCCATCGCACCTTCTGTTTGGCCACAACCGATCAGTTTTCACATTCTTTCCGCTTCGGCGTTCACTTATCCTGAGACCCACGCGAACTCTTCTTCCGGTGGTTAGCGGCATCTGTGCTTGCGTTCCTCCATCTCAACGCATAGTACCATTTTGTTTGTCTCAAAGGTATTTACTTAATTACTTACTTGCTTACTTACTTACTTACTTACTTCATGGAGCAGAGTCCGTCTTGAGAATGTAACCGGTTCTCAGCTTGTCAAGAAATTCCCTGCATTTTATGGAACCCAAAGGTTCATTACCGCATTTACAAATGCCCGCCACCTGTCCCTCTCCTGAGCCCGATTAATCCAGTCCTGCACCCCCATCCCACTTTTTGAAGATCCATCTCAATATTATCCTCCCATCTACACATGGGTCTTCCAAATGGCCTCTTTTCATCAGGTTTTTCCACCAAAACCCTGTATGCACCTCTTGTGTCTCCCGAGTAATATTTGGCGAGGAGTACAGATCATTAAGCTCCTCCTTATGTAGTTTTCTTTATCCCATGCTACCTCGTCCCTCCTAGGGCCAAATATTCTCCTCAGCACCCTATTCTCAGACATCCTCAGTCTACGTTCCTCCCTCATTGTGAGCGACCATTTTTCACCCCCATGAAAAAATAGGCAAAATTATAGTTTTTGTATCTTAATCTTTATATTTTGGATAGCAAACTGGAAAACAAAGGATTCTGCACCGAATTGTAGAAGGCATTCCCTGACTACAGTATGCTCTGAATTTCTTTCTGAATAAGATTTTGATTCGGTATGGTTCCCAAGTATTTGAACTGTTCCGCCCTTTCAAAGGCACTATTATCAGTCTTTATATGATGATTTCGTCCTGCATTCTGATCTCGAGACATGACCCTCTACTTAGTTTTATCAGAATTTACGTCTAGTCCACTCTTACTAGCAGATACTAAAGCTTCTGTGTTCTTCTTTACAGTATGTACGCTTTCGCCAAGTATAATATCATCAGCATAAACCAGAATCTGATGTGTACCGTTTAATTTCAAGCCATCCTGGTTTCTCTGAACACTCCTAATGGCATACTCTAGAGCAAGTTTAAAATCAATGGCGATAGAGCATCTCCTTGTTTCAAACCGTTCTTAGTAGGAAATATGTCAGACCTGGACTTTGCTATAGGTTTCATTCAAACACATTTTTATTAGCCTTACCAGTTTCATGGGGATAGCAAACTCAATGAGAATATTATGCAAGACCTCCCTCTTGACTGAATCATAGGCTTTTGTGAGTATATAAATAGCTGATGCACTGCTTCATGGCATACCCATTTTTTAAAAGTACTTGACGAATGTAGAATATATGATCAGTAGTGGATATCTTGCGTCACAGTCCACACTGATGATACCCAATAATTTCCGCTGCATGTGGAGTTAACCTTGACAGCAGGAAGTTGGATAACATTTTGTACATAGTCGACAAAAGTGATGTGCCTCTGTATTTACTACAATTTGTTGTATCGCCCTTCTTATAAATACGTACAGTGATCGACTCCTGCCACTCCTCAGGCAATTCCTCCTTATTCTAGATAGAATAAATTAATGGATATCAAAGCGCATTGTTCTACCCCCAGATTTCATCAATTCTGCTGGGATTTGATCAATACTTGGTGATTTGTGTCTTTTTAACTTTTCAATAACAGTCTCAACCTCAAAGGTAATCGGGTCACGCAAAAGTGGTTCTGCTGTATGTAGTTCTGTCTGCATACTTTCAATAGCTGAGAGGAATGGTGCCTCCACCTCACCAAAATACTGTTGCAGTCTCTAACCAAATCGCCCTTCTCATCCTTTACTATATTTACTTTGTATCAAAATTGTTTGTATGAAGTTAGATTTCTCAGGGTCGTGACTTTGAAGAACACTTTCTTCCTGAATGTGTAGTCTGGTAGAAATTTGCCGACACTTCGGAGGAATTGAAATGATATGCCATGAAGTGGGAGACAACACGCATCTCCGAAACGATAAATTTGTGTCAGACTACACGGCGTCACATCCCAGAAGACGGTACTCTTGAAAGGTACTGGTATTCCTTCATCTTCCACTCACATTTCTGTCGACGTTTCAGACGCTAATGCGCATGGTAATAAGTATATCAGCTTTCGTGTTCGTCGTTTGTGCGAAGTGCTTGCTAACCGTTTTTTGTTTCGTTTCATAATTACGGTGTAAATATGGCACATTTTGTTCCTAAGGTATTTCGTTAAAATTTTCATAAGTTCCTTTATTCGCCAAGGTTTTTATTAAAATAAAATTGCAGATCTGCTCAATTGATTAAATTGTCATTTTTAATATTCATGTTGTTACGTTTAGTTGCAAGTGTTGCTTGTATTCATGTTTATCACTTGTTTCAAACACTTACTGAATGTGGCTAACATTTCCTGCTTCCTGTATGGAAGTTCCTGGGTTCAAACCGGATATCTATTATCCTGAGTTTTTGCATGTTTTTCGCAGTCCTGTCGGATTAATATCCCCTCGATTTGGACCTTCCACCTCCTTTTTAATTCATTATTCCGTGACGGTCATACCATCCGACGGTATAAATATAGTACGTGCTGCCAACAGAATCATTAAATAAGCCATAAAACGTAATCAAACGTCTGCATGTTGTAAGGTAACCCTGTTGCTGGTGTGTGCGACTTGCATGTGTCAGCAGAGGGAGAGCGATGCACTGCCTGTAACCAGTCTTCTGCTGTAGTTCGAACAGACGGGTTGCTCGTCACCATTATCAGGTTGTTACGTGCTTCCTGCTCTTGTTCTGCCTAACGTTCTTGCTTCGTCTGACATCTCCCCAGTATCAACTTGTAGCAGTAACAGCAAAACATAGTGCTGGTGTTATGTGTGTCCTTTGCTGTACCCATCTTTAACGCAAGCTTCTTTGAATAGTTTTCTATTATTGATGTGATGTGTGTCGTGAGCACTTCGTGTTGAGTATTAATATATGCTGAAGTAGTGGGTGTGTTACTTACCCCTTGTAAAACTGTTTCTTTTAGCACTGGTTTGGGCGTTCCGTGCAATTTCACGGATCTCCGTGGCCAAAACATAACCGTTTCTTTACGTAAATTTAGGCCTAATTAGTTTGCAATTTAGTGCAGCCATGGTTTTAAATTGTGATATATCTGCCGATTAACGCCATCATGTAAGAGGTAAGTAATCACTTTTCTATCACGATTCCGCCCCTCTAAGTTTTGTGTATTGTTAGCTAAATCTTATGCACAGTTCTTATTTGAATTAGTTCTGGGTAAAGACCCTGACCTGTCGTGAAAGGGGACGAGAATATGCAACTGGAAAAATTGCAAGTTAACACTTTCGTGGAGTAGTGAACATTATAACTGGGTTTTTAGGCGCGTTCGCAAGATTGCGAAGAGCGACTATTAGCTTCGTCATGTCTGCCTGCCTGCCTGTCTGTCCGTCCGCCCACATGGAACAACTCGACTCCCACTTCAGGGATTTTCATGAAATTTGATATTTGAGTATTTTTCGGAAATTTGTCGAAAAAATCATGTTTCGTTAAAATCTGACAGTAACGGGCACTTTACATAAAGACCAGTATAAGTTTATCATTATATCTCGCTGAATTCTTCTTAGAATGAGAAACATTTCAGACAATCTCAAAACATACATTTAATGGTCAGTATCCCCCCCCCGAAAATCGTGCCGTTTATGAGATAATGAGGAAAAATTATTGTAGAGCCGGATAGGCCGCAGATGACAATATGGCTCATGCACATTGCATGCTGAATACTTAAGGCTTCAGACACACTCAGAATATGTTAACACTTATTGGGTTTCCACAGCAACAGTGGTTGCGCGAACGCGCCTCAGTGTTACCTTGTGCATACATTGCCTCTCTGAGTAACGAAGATGTGTGGTATCAGTATCTGCTATTGATGCTCGGAGGGGAGCTCAAAAGTTCTCGAATTCCAATCCGATGCAAGATAATTTGATATCATCGAAAATCTTTGGTGCCAACTTCCAGGTTGTGCGCGCATCCAAACGCATATGTTCGGACGATTTAGAATCTGGTTTCGGGTTCACTGGATGTTGCTGGGGGAAAAAAACCGCGGTGCGTAATTCCTTCTTTCCACCACTGGGCTTGTTCGAACATTTTTCCACTGCTCTGTATATTCTGTTGCTCCTTAACACGGCACTTTTGACGCGGGGTACTTAATACAAAACTTTCAGAGCCATTTTTTCCGTTACGCTGCAAACATGTCGATAATGAACCCTCTTTATTCCACATAATACGTTTCTTGTAGGCAGTTTCCGCCTACTCTGCGTGACTGAAAGCCCTTCTTATTTTCAAGCCCTGATAAGACGAGAGTAGTTGGGGCAGTCTCGCGTTGTCATCAGCGAGTACTTTTTACCCTCGGGGACAAGACTGAAGTTAATCTTTGTATAACCATGTATGAATAGACGGAGTCCCAGATGTCTGGCATGAAGCAACGTTTATGTCGAAAGGAATTTGTCCGTCGTAATTATATAATTTTCTTCTCGTGAAGTTTCGGTGAGAAACAATGAGCACAGTGCTCTAAAGCAGGTTGGGGTGTGTGCGGTGGCCCAACTGTACTCTGCTTTACAGAACGCGCCGGTCGCATCACATTGTAGTACAGAGCCGAATTCACAAGTGTTACCAAGAGTTGGACTTTTCTTGGCTAAACTGAAAGTTATTACAACGCTGCAACGCCCTGACTCCTCGAGACAAATCCTTCGCACAACCGAGAAGCGATAACTAGAAGTCTGGTTTCTATCCGGCCACCCGGATATGCAGTTTCCGGCGACTGTCAGGCTATTCCTTGTTATGGAACCTTTCATCCAGCCACTTATTGCCTCGCCGGAAGGATTCCGTAAGGCCCAATGGCCTGGCAGGCGCCTGAAGCTGCGTGTCCGGCCACTGTGTGGCCCGTGTAAGCAGCCTAATGTTTCTGCAGAAGGCTGCCTTTACCACCTTTAGGATTTCATATTGTATTTTCTATTCACATGCAACCTTCATGAGCAATGGAAACGCTAAGAACCGGCAGTTTTGCTACGTATATAGGCCCTGCATGTCAGACAACTGAGCACATGGCAAACAGCCAACTAGCAGAATCTTCGTTTCCAGTACTAAGTGTGAATGTAGACATCATAGATCCATTATTGACCACCGTATAAATGTGGAGCGCCGTATCTAGAATTACGTTTCACTATGCTGAACAACTGATCGCAGTATTTTCCATCTGGAGAAAGCGTATGACACCACGTGACGTTGCTGTATTCAACGGACCACCTCCGCTAGATTCTTTGGAATCGTTTCCGTTTATTTCTTCGTTCTTGCAGGACCATCACGTTTCGAAAATGATTTTACCCGTCACACGCGAGAGCATTAGTGCCGCATAAATCAGTTCTGGGTTCGGCTTTGTTGGCAGTTGACATCGGTGATAGATATAGTGTACTCCGATCGGTCATCTGTATAAGGGTTGTTATACGAGTGTTTTGACAGCGTGGCCATCTTTTATGGATCCCAGATCAATGATAATTGAAGGTCGCCTGTAAGCTGGTATAAATGTCTCACCGTGGGCTTTGAAGATCCTGTTCTTTTCCTCCCTTACGATCCATCGCGTACACTTCAAACGTTTACGGGTTTTACATCCTGCTCCAGTCAGTTTCTTAACAACAGTACTTTTATTTGCTCAGCCTGTCAAGTTTATGATCCTTATATTAACAGTAAAGTTTTCGGAGAACCTCATCTGAAATGGCTGCTTGTAAAACGCGGTCACTTATTGTTTTAGCTTAGCAGATCTTGGGTCGGAGACCTTACCATTCTCCGGCCTCTGAGACTGTGGCAGCTGCGTTTATGGCTCTGCGACGAATTCAGAACTGTTAGTCACAGACTTAGTCCACTACGTAGTGATTCATCCATGCCACTGGCACGATTAAACGATACGTTGAATTCGGAGATGCCAGCCTTTCCTGACCAAGGAATGTTCGTAAAGAAACGGCGCTAGCGACAACGCTCTGTTGCCCTTCTTATGGTGCCGTATTTTACTCTATCCATCGCAACAGGCACGAATTTTAGCATCAGAACTGTTCGACTTATAGGTCTGCACTTCCATAGCCTCCTGTGTCTCTACGCGCACTCTTGCCTCGTATTATTCACGAAAGTCTCTCGCCTCTTCTGCCGCCGCATATCGTACGTTCCACTTGTGTTCTTGGTGTCGCCGGTGCTTTGCCGAACTCCTTTCCGATTACCGGGACGGATCATTTGTTCACAGGTTGACTGGTCCTGCGTTCGCGTATGAAAACCAATTATTTTCTGTGCCGTCTTATAACAGCGTCCATACGGCCGAACTCTGCCATTTATCCATCCCTTTTCTTCGCTCAGGAGCAACTGGAGCAGTGGGACATCACCACAGATTGTAGCAGATTACCCCCTAGTCCCCCGAGATCCTGCAGCAAGTGGACCATAGTTATGAGGCGGGGAAGTGGGTTATGTTCTGGTTGATACGTGTCCGTATGGGTCTGTCTCGCAGTGGGACCAGTAGTAGAGCCCACAAGCGATCTGTCGTCAGATTGTCATCATCATCATAAACATCAAGGATTGGACCCTTTGATCCGTTCCGTCTCCAGAGTTACAGCTGCTCGCGCCAACGCTTCTTCGGTCTTCCAATTGTTCTCCTTCCTTGTGGTCGGTAGTGGTATGATTTCAAAGGGATTCGGTTTTGTGGCATTCTTTGCAAGTGGGAAAGCCATTTCCGTCTGTATTCATCTGTCTTGTCCAGTATGCCTGTAATCCGTAGTTCGTGGCGTATGTAGTCATTTGTTTTGTGGTCATAAAGGGTGTAGTCTGCCAGAGGTCTCAGTGACTTCATTTCTGCCTCTTCAATTCTTCGTCTTTGTAAGGCTGTTAGAGTCCAATTTTCTGACCCATATAAAAATGTAGGTAAAACTAGTGTGTTGTATGTTTTCCTGTGCTTCCTCTGGAGATTCTGAGTTGGGTAGGGTGTCCTCGGGATGGATAACCGGTCCCTCGCTGAGTAAGTTTGGTGGTAGCTAACGTCAGGGCCGTCAGATTGTATTGCAGGCAACGAATTTCGCCCCGCTCCTCTTCACACTATTTTCTCCCCTTGGCAAGGCGCGTAGACTCACACACAGCACAGAAAATTTCGAACTCAGAGACCATCCGTGCACATCCTCTACTGCATTAGGAAGGATGAAGTCGTTTTCACGCTTCTCGCGTTTGGGCACAGTGGCCAACGCTCATCTACCATGATTGAACGTTGATCCTGTATCTGTACATACTGTGCGGACCCTTTGTCTTGCGTATTCTTATCCGATGCCAATTTCATGATAGTCACATATTCTATGTACGTGGCATGTTGGATGACGTAATTCAAAATGGTTGTTGTAATGTGTCAGTCCAGTCGTCTTGGCATGCATGAACAGCACTGGTTTAGCCGTTAAATTTCGTTAATGTTTTATACCATTTCATAACTTTCATTTTTATATCTTTGTGAGTTTTAGTCCCATTGTCAGCCTTCTATATAATGTGGCAATTTAGCACCGTTTATCGTCGTATTATCTTGTATGTTTAGTCACATTTACCTCGAATTTTACCGTCAGGCCCAATGAAAGCCAGGCGTGGTTGTGTACATAATTTTTTCTTCCTCTCTGAGTTGCTGATATACCCCTACGGTGATATATTGATTTTACACTTACTGTGTCAATAAAGTGCCAATCCAAAAGGCCGCGCGGTCTAAGGCGTGGGTTTGCGGCTGCCCGCTTGCTAGGACTCCGGGTTCGTATCCCGCCGGGGCATGGATGCCTGTCTCTTGTGAGTGTTGTGTGTTCTCGAGTAGAGGTCTCTGCGACGGGCTGATCACTCATCCAGAGGAGTCCTACTGAGTGTGGTCGTAAGCCTCGGTAATGAGGAGGCCCCGATGCATTAGGGACTGTCATACCATTGGGGGGGGGGGGGAAAAATTCAAAAAAATCCCTGTAGACCTAGAAGCTGATGCGCTCTTGAACCTACAAATGCATGCGCGCTCGTGCGCACGCACATAAGCATGACAGGGATGATGATAAAGTGATTATGCTGTGTTTATTAATTACATTATGATGTTCCGGACATGGCCGTTTTCGAATGGCGGAGAATTAAAGGCTATGATGATAAGGTTTTTGGTGTGCTTCCTCAGTACCCCCAGGCGGTTGCCTGAAATGTGTTACTGCCACCTTCGAAATTTCTTCTCGTTCAGAGTTCATGATTCTTTCAGCTTATTCCAAGTTACATAATTGCTGTATAAGTAGGAATATTTATTACCCTTAATATCATTGTTGCATAAGGAAAGCACGTTTGTCGGTGACTTGAGCATATATGAAGGTACTAAATTTGTTTACCATTAATAATATTTACCACAATAACAGTTACCCGTATTGAAGCTGTACATCTCATACTTTTCATTTTTTCTGCATCGCAGAACTTGGGAATTTGATAACTAGCCAAACAGTCAAACGTGTTTCCTTTACGGCATCGTCTTTATGCTCGTGCCAACTGTGCGTGGACACCAGTGTTTAATTCCATGCACTCTGTAATATGATTCGTATGTTTAGGAACTTTTACCAAGTCATCCTTTAACCGTGAAATTACTTACCTGGTTTCTTTTCTACAATGGGGTCAGCACTTTTGTAGAGGGAAAGTATTGGTAATGAGCATCTGAACTGCGTGTGTGTAAAGCGCATACATTCGTTCTCTAGAATAGAACGTGTTGACACAGCTGTAAGTCATATGACCTGTATACTTGAAGTATCTGGTTTAAATCTTTGCTACAGAACAGGCTCAGACTTTCCTGACTTTAAAATAATCAAAAGACGAATCCCAACTATCTGGTGGTATCGCTCCCGGGAGCCGCGAATATGCTGGACGGATCTTTGAATTTTGTTGACGACATTGAAAATTACAGCGTGGTGACAACCGCTGAAGTAAAAAGATAAGAAAAATACAGGTTTACTTGGTATAGTGGTACTTATCTGACGTCAGCACATTAAATAAATCGAAGCCAGACATAGTTCTTATTTCATTTACCTTATAAGAGATTAGTGGTTATATTGTCATGACCCTATTTATTGTAACTGTCTCTAGTCACTTCCCATCGGACGGGTAATAAACAAAGTGCTCATATTCTATGACGGGTGTCCGCAATCCAATCTGTAATATTTCCCTTGCCTTCTTTGAATACGATGAACACAAACCTAATATATATTAACTGCAGTACACTGAACTAAGATGCGTAAACCCCCACCTTCGGCAGATTGAAACAGCGGCGAACGCAGCGCTGCCTGCCGTCACGCGACTGGTTTTGGTGAGGTAGTTATACCGAGTTGTCAGTTAAAATGATGGCGGCATTTCATTTACACTAGATGTAGTGTAGTATAGAAAAGCCATGGCACAGTTATCAGACCCTCGTTTATGTTACGGAGGTTAGGATAGGTTTGGCATTGAGCTGGATATCATGCCGCAAAATGTTTTTATCGAGTTGGGATTGCTGACACGTACGAGTTCTTGTCTGTTGCACTCTGCTCATAATGATGGCATTCGTGACCATTCTTTTTTAAGATCAATTTATATACGACTGGAATTCGAGTTCCTGCAGAAGCGAACATTTTTCTGTCCACGGCAGCGTCCGTCCTAACTGGCAGTGGGGGCTACCCAGCCTTCTAGCTGACGGATTCCGGGCGCACTTTGCATTGGAATAAAGCAACCGGGTATGAAGTTGATTACTCTTCACCGTCTAGTGGAGAGTTTAATTTGAATGTGTACTTGGGACTTCTCCGTATATCTTCATGGCCTGGTCCTTGTTTAAGCAGATGGATAATTTACCTCTACCCCAAATTATTACTACGCGTTATTTTCGTCAACGAACAGCATCCTTATAGGCGCGTTCGCAAAATTGCGAAAAGCGTCTCTTAGCTTCGTCATATCTGTCTGGCCGCCTGTCCGTCCTCATGGAATAATTCAGCTCCCACCGGACGGATTTTCATGAAGTTTGATATTTGAGTATTTTTCGAAAATCTGTGGAGAAAATTCGGATTTCTTTAAAATCTGACCAGAATAGCTGGTACTTTACGTGAAGTCTTATGTATAGTTTTGATAATATCTAGCTGAATTATTTTTACAATGACATGTTTCAGACAAATGTTATAGAGAAAATACACACATTTCTTGTTAAGTAACTTTATCCCGAAAATCATGACGTTTATGAGATAATCTGCAAAAATATGTTAGAGCCAGACAGGTCACAGGTGACAGTATATTACGACAAATGCGCTGTGCGTGCTGGGTAACTAAAATTACACATACTCGAAATATGTAGTACTTCTTCCTTTTCCACGGCAATGCGGTCATGCGAAAGCGGTACATAGTACGTTCATTGCCTGTCTTTATACAAAATAGAAAGAGCACCAGGCACAGACTGCTATGGCACGATTATACGCCGTACATTGTAGTGCTCCTTACTTTGTTGACACTTCGCTTGTGTTATCTTAAGTCGCAGTACCTGCGTTGCTTAAGTTCTATCTCTTTGTGTTTTGAAGCAGACAAGACTAGAACCGAACCCAAGATTGAAAGTCACGTTAAAATATTTGTAAATTCTTCTCCCTAACTTCGTAATGCATGTGTAATCCTACTGAGGGGGGTGCTGAATATCCCGCGGGGAATAAATTGAATTTTAATCTTTTTTCGTGCCACATCCTCTTAATTTTAAACGCTAAAGCTTCATTTCTTCCAAAACTGTTGCTGATGTACAGTACGTATTATCATAGTGGCACAGGATAGTACGTGGTATGTCTCTATCCTGGCTTGCTTATGCTCCCTCTGATTGTTAGTCTAAAAATCAGGCTTTCAGCCTGTTAGTACTTTTCGAGGTGCATCAGTGGTACAACACCCGTCGCCGATAAAACTGTTGGTATGATGCAACTAGCATATTAAGAAATTATAAATTGCCCATAACAATTAATATGCTGATAATTATTCATTGTACGATCCTCTAGGTGCACGTACTGTACAAACGAAGCCTTCAGGATACCATGAGTTAAAGAGTTAAGGAGCTAAAGTAGCGAAAGAAGTACCGTGCAACAGAAACGTGATTTAGGAAACTTATTTGTCTAAAATGATTAAGATCTTTAGATTATACTCTAAATTAGCACGAAGAGCTGTTACAGACGTTGTCATGACACATATTAAACCGACTAAATACGTATATAATCGAGACTCATACCGTCTTGGTACATTTAACCCCTATATCGTAGGCGCGTTCGCATAAATAACGAAAAGCGACTATCAGCTGCGTCAGATCAGCCCATCCGTCTGTCCGCATGAATCACTTGACGAATTTTTGTAAAATTTGACATTGGCGACTTTTACGAAAATCAGCCGAGAAACTACAAATTAGATTAAATGGGACAACAATGTCTGTCACTTGACACGCAGACCGCAGTGCGTATTATATTGTTGTCTATAGACTGGGGAAACAATTTAGTCAGTTAGGTTCGAGATTTTAAGGCGCTTTCACGAAAGTTAGCTTCGTAATGTCTATATCCGTCTGCCTTTCCACATACGTCAGCGCTTCTCTCACAGGATGGGTTGTCATAGAGTTTGCTTTAGGAGACCTCTACGAAAATCTGTCGAGAAACTCAAAACTTCGCTAAAGTGGTACAAAAATATCGGGAACTTTACAAGAATTCTTAAGTGTGTTTCATATTGACCGCAGCGACATATGTAGTGCAACAATACATAGGCGCATGGCTGTCCTTCCATGGCATCGCCTTCAGTTTTTGTGACAATACTGTCAGCGACGTCGGTACATCAATAATACAAAGGGAATGCATTGTTGCGTTTCCGTGGCTACAATGTTTATGCGAACGCGTCAGAATGATACGTTATACGTACTTTGCCGTCCTTGTTAATCAGTTACAACATAATTGTGTACAAGTTTCATTTAACATCAACAAAAGTGGGGCCTACAGAAGGTTATTGCAGTACAGCCGTTACAGCAGTAACAGGTATGTGTGTGTGTGTGTGTGTGTGTGTGCAGTAAACATGTGAATAATTATATTGCCATTCACAGTAAACTTTGAAAGTAAATAAGAAAATTGCGGCAACAGTTACGTATACGCATGTGATCGTTTCCGCGTTTGCCCCTTTGTAGTGATTTATATGGGTATTTGACCAGTAGATAGTGTTTAGGCTCGTTCGCAAAATTGCGGAAAGCGTTATTAGTTTCGTCATGCCTGTCTGTCCGTCTGTTCGTTCTTTCGTTCGTCCGTCCATCCGTCTATCTCTCTGTCCGCATGAAACAAGTCGACTCCCACTGAATGGATTTTCACGAAATTTGATACTTGAATATTTTTCGAAAATCTGTCGTGAGAGTTAAATTTTCATTAAAATCTAACAACAATAATGGGTACTTCACATGAAGACACATGCAAATTTACGATAATGTACCGCTTAATAATTCTTAGAATGAGAAATGTTTCCGGCAAAAATTGTAGAGAAAATCAAAACACCCATTTCATATTAAATAACTTTTTTTTTT
>Ga0123355_10012825_pt1 | contig 13001 bp, 9 predicted proteins | sample TergutEmb28metaG_3_FD_89872 | JGI IMG/M metagenome (GOLD analysis project Ga0123355, IMG submission 89872) | Embiratermes neotenicus P1 segment gut microbial communities from Petit-Saut dam, French Guiana - Emb289 P1 | ecosystem: Host-associated > Arthropoda: Insects > Digestive system > Gut ... | reverse complement strand
GTAGTGAATCTATCGAATGTTTTCCTGGTACAGTTTCCAAATTTTTCTTTAAGCTTCTTCTTACTATTCCAGTGGCTCCAATTATTACTGGTACAATCGTACATTTCAGGTTCCACATTCGTTTTATCTCTATACATAAACTCTTGTATTTTAACTTCTTCTTCTTCTTCTTCTTATTATTATTATCATCATCATCATCTCTTTATAAGCGTATTTATACTTATATTCCTGAGACAAACTATGTCAGTAGGGAATACAGGGTTGCAGCTATTCTGTTGTTACTTTTCATGGTGCTTATATCATTAGTTCCAGTGTTGAATTTATTGTACTCTTACATAAGTACTTTCCGAAATATGTTTGCAGTGCCCAATATGACTCTTTTCTGGAGTTCCTTCACTTCATGTTTTCCTGGTATGTTGCTCACGTATTTTCTAATTGACTTTGAAATAGTCCCAGTCGTCCCTATTATTACTGGTATCACCTTTGTTTTTGCATTCAACATGCGCTGTAATTCTATTGCAAGATCTTTATATTTTAGAATCTTCTCGGCTTCCTTTTTAATCACATTTCTGTCTCCTGAAATTGCAACGTCTATTAACATACATGTTCCCTTTTCATTATCACGGATTATAATGTCTGGTTTGCTGTTGGGGATAGTTCTGTCAGTTTGTACTTGTTGATTCCACAATATGGTAACCTTGTGTCCTTGATTTGTTTCTACTGATTTTGGCACATGTTCATACCAGGGGTTTTTGTCCAATTGTACCCCTTTTTCCTTGTATATGTTGAAGTGTAGTTGTGCACACACTCTATCATGTCTTTTTATGTACTGTTCTTTTGCCATAATTGGACATGCTGATATTATATGGTCTATTGTCTCGTCAAATTGTTAGCAAAGTCTGCACTTGCTATCTGTCTCTGTGTTCAATGTTATTGTCGCATAATATTTTGTTTGTAACGCCTGGTCTTGTGCTGCAACTATTTCACTTTTAGTTTCTGCTTTAGGTCTCCCTTCGATAGCCAGAGGAACATGTCTTCTTCACTAATAAGCTGTCTGTCTATATTTCTAATGCACTGCCCATGCGTTACTTTGTTTTCCAATTTTTCTTTCGAGACTCTCCCAATCTTGCCTTTGTGTGTTGCATTACATCCTGTTTTGTGTCACTCTTCTCATTTGGTTGATTTAATTCTTCTGTAATCTTTGCTGCTGTCTTAATTATTGAATTCATATTTGGTTGAGTGCTTTCGTGGCTTTTAACAATATTTACAAAATGGTCTTCTTTTTAACTTGTGCTAAGTTATTCTGCAATATTAATTATTTCTGCTTTATATGCCGCTTCGATTTGCACCAGTCCTATCCCTCCTTCTTACCGCTTTACAAATAGCCTGTCCATGTCAACATTTTGGTGATGCATTTTGTACATTGTTAGCACCTTTCTAGTTTTCCTGTCAATCTTTTTTATTTCTTCAGTTCTCCAGTTAATTATACCAAAACTGTGTCTTAGCACTGGGACAGCTAGTGCTCCAATTGCTGTAATTTTATTCCTGACGTTCAGTTCAGATTTCAGTATCATTCTTAATCTCCTGCTGTATTCCTGCTTCAATATTTCTTTCATTTCTTGATGCTGTATGCCTTCACTTTCCTCAGTCCCAAAGTACTTGTACGTTTTCTCCTGTTCTAGCTCTTGTATTTCTCTGTTGACGTCGATCACTAAATTTTGCCAGTGAACCAGTTTGCCTCTTTTAAATGCAATCTTGGCACATTTTTTCAAGTCCAAATTCCATATGAATATCATCACTGAAAGTTTTAACTATTTGTATCTGTTTTTGGAGCTCTTCCTCTGATTTGGCGATCATCTTCAAATCATCCATGTAAAGTAGGTGTGATATTTTTGTCTTTGTTGTGTGCTCTTCGTATCCTGTGTCCAACTTATTCAGTTGTTCAGTGAGAGGGATTAAGCAAATGCAAAATAACACTGATGATAGTGAGTCTCCTTGAAATATTCCACATTTTATGTTTATGTCTTCTGTTTCTATTAGCTTATTTTCTGTGTGTACGTGCATATGTGTTCTCCAGTAGCTCATGACCTTCTTGGTGAATGATATAACTTTATTATTGATCCCAATTAACTCTAGGGATTTGATTACCCAACCGTGTGGCACCCTGTCGAAAACTTTCTGACTATCAATCTATGGCATATACAAATTTTTTTCCTGCATTTACATTCTTGTATTATTGCTTTTGAAATTAGCAGCTGATCTTTGCATCCTTTTGATCCGCTGCAGCACCCTTTCTGCTCTTTTTGCATTAAATTTTCATCATCCATATATTTTTGCATACGCCTGCTTATAATAGATGTCATAAGTATGTATATTGTTGACAAACAGGTCACAGGTCTGTAATTCTTTGGATTTTCAGTATTCCCATTTTTTGGAATAAGGAATGTTACTCCTGCCTTTAACCACTCCATTATTTGATCTTCTTCAATCAATTTGTTAAAAAGTGCAGCTATATGCTTGTGTGTTGCTGTAAGTTGCTTAAGACAAAATTTGCTATTTGGTCTCTTCTAGGAGCCTTCCAGTTTAGCGTTGTTCTTAGTGCATCTGCAACGTCTTTTTCACATGCTGGGCTTTTGTAATTTTCTGTAAAACGCTGTCTGCAATACATATAGCACCATATCACTTCTCTTATTTCCTCTTCTCTCCAAGCCCTTCTTTGTTTTACCTCTGTACGTTCCACCGTATTTTGGGCTTGGTGGCTTTGACTGTGAGTGGGTGGTCCGCTTTGAGTTGCCTCGTTGCAGTAAACTTTCTCACCCTCACTCGGTTTCCCGCTTCTCCTGATGTTTCCATTCCTGGTCTCCGAGAATGGCTGCTCTTCATTCGCTTTTTTTGGGCTTTGTTGATTGCTCTGTTCTTTCATCGCTGTCCCACGAGTAGCTAGGGATGATAGGGTCCATTGCATCAGAGCCCCGCTGCCACAATAAGGCTTTATGAAACTGGGTTTGCCAGGTGCCCAGAATTCACTCTTCATGGCTTCTAACCTTCCACCTCAGATGCTTCTGGAGTCCTTCGGCACGGTTGTTTACGCCTTAGACTCAGGGAATTTTTTCGAAGTTTACTCCTCTAGATCTACCGTGTTCCCTTTAAACAGGCCCACCTCTTGTCGGGTGTAGTCATTCACTACGCACGAACGGTTTTGTCTGCAAAGAAGTGGATGGCTTGTGCCTCAAGTTGCACTATTGCACACCTGGGTTGGTGAGGACCAATGCAGAGTCAACCCCATACAAAAATGCTACCTCTCCCATATCCCTTGAGTTATTATTATTATTATTATTATTACTACACAGTGTGCTTACTTTGTTTTTCTTAATAAGTTTGTACTAAAATAAATAATTCAGTGTATCTTAAATTTGTTAGCCTTACGACTCAAAATTTCTCATCGTTTCTTCGCTTCGCTTTCTTGTAATCATCTAAAATTTCGGACATTAGGGTATTTGTCCTAAATTTGTTTAGAGTTGACTCTCTTAGACGTGTTGGTTTCACCCCTCCGGCCTTTACCAACCCCTCATTATGCATTTTCAGGATTCTAAATAGGTCTTCTCGGCTACCGTAGCGGTCCTGGGGATACATCCCGCCTTATTTTCTTACTTCCATTGCCCAAACTTCGTACCGAGGACACTGAGGTTAGATTTTAAGGGCCTGTCATCGTTATTGCGGCAATAATACTAATTTGCAGGAGAAAATATATACAGAGAATACGTAGGTATATTTGTGATTTATTTCCGAACTTAATGTATTGCGCATACCGCTGAGTTTTCAGTATGAAGTTATAAATGAAAGAATATTTTTGCCGGACAACTTTGTTTTATTAGGCGCTTTCGCAAAATCGCGTAAAGTCACTACTAGCTCCGTTATGTCTGTCCGTCCGTTCACATGGAACAACTCGGCTTCCACTGGAAGGATTTTCATAAAATTTGACATTCAAATATTTACCCCAAATCCCTTAAGAAAATTAAAGTTTCATTAAAATCTGACAAGAATAACAGGCACTTCACCTGAACACCTCTGTACATTTGTGATAGTTGCTAGCTTAATTGTTCATAGAATGAGAACTGCTTTGGACAAGAGAAAATCAAAACACAATAACGTCTTTCTGAAAATTTTAACGTTTTTGAGAAATGTGAAAAAATAATGTAGAGCCGTACAGGCCACAGATGACAATATAATCCGGCGCATGAGTTTTGTGTGCTGAAAGACTGAGGTTACAGACACACACTCAGAGTATTTAATATTTACTGCTTTTCCACGGCAAGAATCGTTGCCTGAACGCGAATCGCTGTTACGTTTGTACCTAAAATGACTGACTTCTTTACACTGTAGAAAGCTATTACCTTCAATAAAGTCACATACTCTTTGAAGAGTCATTACCTATATTTCATGGCTGTAAAGCACATGGCGCTAATATCGCTAGGATATCACTGTTTCGCACAGTCACCTAGTTGATAATATGGGTCATGAGAAATTAAGAAGTAATGCCTTGGGCTGCCTTAAACTGATATAATTTTCATCTATATTCCGTAAATATCATTTCGCTTATTAAAAATTAAAAATTAAAACATTAATCACTAAAATGCCAGTGGTAATTATATATACCACCTTCTGTAACATTAAACAATCTGATTTTTCCCTTTTTGTGTGTTTAAACTTTTCTTGGTATAAAAAGAGAATTTTTCCTATACAATATTAAATGATTGCTTCTTATAATGGACATTGACTTCAATATGCATGAGGCCCAAAATGAATATTTATATACTCGCCGGCCTATGATTAAGGCAACATTACTTCTTGGCGATACTTCGAATTCGCTACAAATTACTGCACCAAAGTAGCTCAGACTGTTAATATTAGAGTTGTATTTTTATTCCAAGGAACACTGTCTTACACTGACGAGATGGCAAGACTTCTTTCTTTCGGCACGTGACGAAGTAGTCTGGTAGATGTGTACAGTCATTTCAGAGGTTCCTCTTACCATTATTAGGTTTCCTCTGATTTGCCTGTGTATGTCTAATAGAATGCAGGAAGAGATGTTTCAGAAGACTGTATGGTTCATGATGATTCTAATGAGCAACATTAAATATCGTAAGCACTTACACATTTCAAAGTTTTGTGCGATACACAAGTGGGATGAAGTGGCTTAGTCACAATAGCAACTGGGCTACTGCCTGCAGACTTCGTTGTGTGCTGCTCAGCAAGGCAACACACTTTGTTCGTCTCGAATTGTGCACACCACCTTTGGGATCCACATAAAATCCTGCTTTACAGACACCAGGGTGGATCGGGATAGCGTACTTGGTATATCGACTCGTTACGAGCTGGTAGGTCCGGGGGTTGAATCCCGGTTTCGGTGAAACTTTCCGTACGGTCCAGGCTGCGCCTAAAGCTCACTGAGCCCGCTACACGATTCGTACATGATATTTTTCTCGGGTTAAAGCCGTCGGGGCAAGGCGCCGACCACGTTCCCCATCTGATGCCGGCGTTAAGCAAAGAATAGTAGATTTATAGCAATTCCCCTCTGTGCCTTCTAGCCTGTTATAGAGTAAACGTTACCGTTTACAGTTTATGGATAACGGGGTCGCTTTCCCCAAGCCTAAAGTGGCCGGAACATTTATATAACCACTTATATGCTTCTAGTTTCGAAGTTCAGAATGAATGGAACCATACCTTCAATCTTGCTTGTGGTTCGTATAGGGATAAACTTATTCTGACTAGTAGTGTAATGTAATTCTTATGGGATAAAGAGATGAAGAAGTATGGTGAGCCAGTTTCCTACAGAACAACATTACGTCGCCACTGAGCTCTAGGCTCAGTCACTCTCAACACTGCCACTCTGTGTTACTAGCGTTATGTTAATTCGTTTTTGATTTGAACCAGCCTGTAGATATTACTGAGCTCTTGGCGATACAACAGAACGCTGTAACATCAGCAAGCTCTTCACGCTGCTTGCACTAAACACCGCCTATCATCAATCAAAGTTTGTGATTAGCAAAGTCCTAATAATATCTGTCAGTCAGATAAACGCGATTAAATACTGAAGCGTATTTGTAGTTGTGCATGAAGGGTGTATTTTGGTGAGAGCAATACGGTGGGTTGAGCTGAACTAATTCCGTCGCCAATCCTCTATGCTGGGAAAATTGCAATATATACAATGTCCTGCAAACATATACTCTATTTCAAGGCGAGATATATGTTCGTGATCATGATACGTAATTGCTTGAAACAAAATGTGAATCACAGTATTTTTCAGTGTAAATCCACATGTCCCTTTATTGTAATACGTCAGCTTGTGTGACGTACTTTCTTTCTGAGACTAAAAAAAGTCTTTTCTTTTTCTGAGAGCAGAGTAAGCGGACCATTAACCTTCATATGTTCCAAAACTTAGTCCATTCCGCAATTGGAAGAAGAATAAGGAGAAGAAAAAGAAGTTGAAGTTTTCCAACAAGATGTTGCACTGCCCACTTACAACAACTTCTGTCGAGGTGCTCATAGTGGAACGTTGCTCTGGCCCTGTTTCATACGTCAGTGATTTTTAACGTTTGTTGAATCTTTTTTTGGAGGGGGGGATGGGGGGGGATGGGGGGAGTGTGGTTCGTGAAGCTGCTGGACACGTAGTAAATTTTCAGAATTTAAGGAGTTCGCGGAAACTATAGACACCGTTACATGGTAAATATTTTAATGTGAATATCGTCTCCACTTTTGCGGCTTCAAATCGTTGTACGAGTGAAGCTGATGTGAATTCTATACGTGTGTGTCACTTTCCTTTTTATTCAATAATTTAGACGTCACTATTACTAAAATATAACACTCTAAATAAGCGAATATATTTTGTGGACATACCGAACATGGGCCCTAGTATGTATTATCATTTGAAGACTGCATAGAGCTTGTTTGGGCGAGAGCCTGTATATCGTGGTGTTGGGTGGCACACCTCTTAGCGTACATGTTTGCCTGACTTTTTTTTAAATTTTGATAAAAGCTAAAAATTCTTTCCGAATTGGAGGAAAGATAGAGGGAAGGATAGACGGGACGGGAAGACAAGGGAGAAGACGTAAGTAGTTACTGGATGACATTGAGGAAAAGAAAGGATGCTGGAATTGGAAAGAGAAAGTGCTATACTGTACCCTGTAGAGTACTCACTTTGGAAGAGGCTGTGGACATGTCTTAAGGCAGACTACAAAATGAATGAATTCCTTTCCGAATAAAGGGATCGTAGGACCGAACAGACTATTTCTGCTTTTTCAAGGAGCCGTCTTTTTGTTCACTGCTCTAGGCGTACGTGAATATTTGTCATATAGAGGCCTGCCTCATAAAATCCTTCTAACTAATATAAGGACCGTGTAATGGCATGTGAAACACGCTTAGATTTCGACTTAAAATCGTTATAAATATTTATTATGTATGAAAAACGGCCAGTAGGACCAATTGCGACATTTTGACAGTCTGTTCATCTTCTTCCGCGGCTCTTACTCTTTCTCTTTCCACTTAGTTAATTAAGTTTCATTATCTTCTTTGAGGATAATATGTCGCCTGGCTCAAGACAGAGTCGAGTAACTGGATCTTGTGAACACTTAAATGAATTTGGTGTCAGTAAAATTCGAGAGCTTTCTTCTCCGATTACGGACATCTTAGCTTCCCAAGAATGGCCTTGCGATATGGAATTAGTCATCATTTAGATAATTAGTTAGTCTTCTAATACATCTGTTTGGAATTGAATTTTTCGAATATTCTAAGACAAATCTTAGAGGTTACATGTAACAAATTATTCATTTATAATTTTTGAAGCTTATGTGAATCGCAAAAATAAGACATTCTTGCGCACTCCCACTGCGACGGATCAGAGTGCTTAGCCGCTTATTGAACATAACTCTTTCTTTGCCTTGTGGACCGTCAAAGGTCTTAGAATTAAATCGTGGTGGTTAATGAGTAAGCTTTAATCCCGTCTTATAGCCCATTATAGGTGTGAATTACGACCCGATTTCCTTACTATTGCGGCATTTGTTACCCTTAAGTAATGCAACGCATTTTGGCTTATAGGTAAGAAATTTTCAAACGAACCTGCTCTTGGCAATTTCAAGGTAGAAGGTCAAATTAGTGTTCTGTGATTCCCAAAGTGGGGCGAGCGGTGCAGTTGGTTGAGGCATTGCGCCACAAGACGGTAGATTCTGGGTTCGATTTACGGTAGGGTCGTTGGAAACTTTTATGTCACTCCCCACTCTGAGTCTCCGTGAGTTGTTAAGGAAAACTTTACCTTTACCGTTATCACTCACCTTTCACCAAATCCTATATGCAGAGGTTGTCTGAACACACAGTCAAAGGTCTCAGTAATGACATAGCAATTAAAGTTGACATCTCGTGCTGTATACATATTTTAACTAACAACGTTTGATTCCTGCCTCACAGAAAACTACCCCTTCGCATTACAAAAACCAAACCATCAGTGCTGTTAAGGCAAGTGATTGTTATAGTTTTCGTCTTATGCGACAGTAGTCCAAAGAACGAAAAAAGGCTTCTGGAATCCGACGTAACCCTGAAAGTCGAATCCACGAATGGATTTCATTCCTCTTGTTTGTGAGAATCATGCGAAAAAAATAATTTATGTGTGGGGAAAAATGGACAGGTGGCGGGCACTTGTGAATGCGGTAATGAACCGTCGGGTTCCATAAAATACGGGGAATTTCTTGACTAGCTCAAAAACGGTTAGCTTCTCAAGGTCTCTGCTCCACGGGGTAAGTAAGTAAATAAGTAAATAAGAAGTAAATAAGTAAGCAAGTGAATAAGTAAGTGAGTAAGTAAGTAAGAAAGGAAGTAAGTAACTAATTAAGTAAAGTAAGTAAGTGTGGGGAAAAATGGAAAGAAATTTTCCATATTGAGCAACTGGTGTAATTATTGAACAGCGTACTTTAATGTTCAGCCTAATGTTAATAGTATATATGACGAAATAAGCAGTATAGTGAAAAAAAACTGCTTACCCTCAGCCTTTCTCAACAAATTCCGGGAATTTTCTTCCAATTAAATCACGGCGATTTCCGTTATAGCTTCCATTTCTCCTTTCATTACTACCTTAAATTCGAAGCTATAAATGCCGTGCTAATAACAGTCTTTAAATAGATTATAAATTATAATTTTTACAGAAAAAAGCAAAATATTTAAACATAAAACGGCCTGTTATAATTTACCATCTTGAGACGAAGAAAATTCCTGTGGAATAAGTCGAATGTTTAATTTAATCATGGGTCATACATTTATATTGTAAAAACAAGTAATTCGTCGCTTTAAATAGAGAGGATATAGAATTTACCCTATTTTTGTGGTGCTTTTTTTCGGGGGCAATTTTTTTGTTATTTATTAGTCTTTGTCGTCTTAAACCCCCCGAGAGTAGCTCACGCAACTTGGCGTCGAAAGTTAGGACGGTAATTAAAAAACGAACTTAATATGATGCGAAGGAAAATGATAAATTTTTAGTACAAGAGAGCTGTACAGTGTTTGTAAGGACAGAGTTGAATTGTGAATAACTTGAAGGCAGGCAACTGCTGAGTTGAGATTGGAGACCTAAACTCCCAAATCAGAAGTAGTTATGGTGCGCAATCAACACTCTCAAATAACGCTTGGGTAAGTCGCCTGGTTTTAAAATCCCTGGTTGTGGGCACTACGTTAATTCGCCAAATTTAAATCTAAATTATTACCCCTTATGTGTGGTTGCTAATTGCCAAAACTTTAGAGGAAAATTCTACCTCTAACGCTAGGTTAGCAGGTGCTGTTGAAACGTTTGTACACGCCTAGTGGATTAGAAGGTGTAAGGTGGAGTGCCATGCTGCATGCTTTTACTGCAGTAGAAACCTCAGTATTGCAGTCTGAATAGAGAGGGAGGTACCAACATAAAGATATAAAAAACGAGAAATTACAAGGAAATTCTTAGAGAAGTTAATAGAGTATTAATTTGTATGAAGGAATAATTGTAATATAACTGAAGTTCATTACGGGCATCTGAATTATAAATTATTTATTCTACTATTATTAAACAAAAATTAATGTAGCAAGGTCTCTTTTAGATTATATTGAAACCAAACAACTTCAATGGTATGGACATGGTCAAAGAATGACAGAGGGGAGATTACCAAAAGAAGTTATGAAATGGAGTCCACCAGGAAGAAGAAAACGAGGTAGACCTAAACTTACCTGGGCGGAAGGGATTAGAGGACTGATGGGAGAAAAGGGATTAATGGAAGATGACTGGAATGACAGAGAGAACTTGAGGAAGAAGATAATATAATTGTTAAATGGGTGCAGGAATATGTGGAAACATTGTACAGCCTGCTAAATAATAATAACAATTCTTGTTTTATTTAATAATGCTTTCAATTGCTAGATCTACATACCTTCGAATATTAGGTCAGTGAATAGTGAATTTGAGTGGATTTGAAAGGCAGCTTTTGAGCCAGAAATCAAATTACTGTCCAGTTTTTGGGATGGAAACAGAGAACACGGGTGAATGTTGTCGCGTTACACGCCAAGCAAGAACGGTTGGGAGGTAGTGGTATCGCTTTTGACGATAGAAGGGCGTGGGTGGCCAGTGCCACACCCCAGTCGCTTTACCCCTGAGAAAGAAGCACTGTACCCATTTTAGAGGTTTGGTGTTTCCCCTGACCCTTCTGGACAGGTGTAGATAATCTCGCCTTCAACTTGTCTCGAACCCCGTACTCTCCATTCCGTAGCTATTTGCTGTACCGGCATAGCTATTCCATTCTCAATGACGGAAGGCTTAAGCATCTTCACATCGAGCACAATGGTTCTCTGGGTCCAGATTTGCAGTTGGGATTTATGAATCAGCAGGCAGGTGAAGGCTGCATTCAATAATCCTTTGTATCTACCTCATTTTATTCAGGCATTTTTGGTAAATAATCTCCGAAGCGATTTAATTAATCTTCGTCAAAATGTACTGTAATAAATATGGACAAATAAAAATTATCGAAGGTTTCAATATGGGTGTATATATATCCCCTTTTGTATAATGTGAAGTGATGAAACTTCATTAGGGTGACGCGGGATAGAATTGCCCATAATACCCAAGCTATTGCAATTTCAAAATTATATTCTTTGTTTCGAATTTCGAGCAGGCTATTCATAAAACAAAGTTTCGCGATAGTTTCTACATCAGTTTTGTTTTGATTTCTGACTGGTCAGATTTTAAAATGTCAAACACATATCAGCTTTTCACAGTACACCACCGGAAAGGGATTCGCTTAGCAACGCCCCACTGTTAAATGGAACTCCATTACTTACATTGCACTGTCATCCAACTAAATTAGTTTTATTATTGTATGCGATTTTATGATAAATTAATTTGTATTTATTATTACGTATGGTTTATTAATTACTCGTCCAGTAGCCCAGTTTATGCAGCTTCAGTTGACTGGCTAATTACAGTCATGAATTGGAAAGGATGTAAAAGAAAGCGTTCCTAACCTAATGTAACGTCTATTACTGGCTTTGCTTGGAGGTCCTGAGGAAAGTCATGAATAGGCCAGCATACCCGGTCTTAATATGTTTATTACGGATCTAAAATAACGGTGAATTTTTCTCTATGCAAGTCATGGAGCCGTGAAGGCATATAGGTATGTGGAGGTACAGCTTCTTGACCTGTGCCCTCCCATCCGTTCTTGCCTGTGATGAGTTGTAAGATTCACGTCCCGGTCAGTTTAATCCCAGGAAAAGGGCTTCACTTTACCAGTGAATAGGAGGTTGAGTGTAATATAGAGCCAGTGTGAAGTTTTGGAGAATAAAAAAATCTCAGGGTCTCTGTCGGTTGTTCAGCCCGTGGCCAAATCGTTACACTGGTTAAAAAATAGCGGCTCCTCCGGAGCCACTGACGACATATAAAGTGTTAAATGTTCCTTTGATACCAAAAGTGGTCTTTCTGATTTTTATAGCTTACCATGAATTTCGTTCAAGCTGTGATGTTTGTAACTTTATTCAAGGCAGGGTCAATTTCGAGACTTGCCCCAGAGAACGGCTGTATTGGCTGAAGTCTTGTGTAGCTTTCTTCACTTTCTACGACTGTATTTATAAAGTAGACCACGGCCAATTCCTCCCACTATCCTACAGATTCAGTATTCACTGCGTAACCTACGATTCGAAAATACGTAGCAGAAATATAAAATAAAATTAATAAATATATAAATAAATATTTACGGATCATGCTTCATAGAGCAAGTTTTCTTCTTAGAATGCAATATTCGCCGATTTTATCTTTTTCCTCACGCACAAGAATTTAAAATTTCACGTATGTGAAATTTTAAATTTTAATACAAAAAATTGCATTGACATACTTGTGTAACCTGGCAAGGTACTAACTACGAGCTCACTGAGGATGACACAATAGTGTCGAAACATATAGGAGCAATATAATAATTTGTCCATTAATTGTGTATTGGTTGGTCATTGTAAAAATCATTACCTATCATTTGCTAAATATTCTAGCTTTTTCTTTTTTAGGAAATAGAATCTGTTCAGTCCGAAAATCTTACGAAAGTTTCGTTAAATAAATTACGTTTGCAAAACGCAGTGTCTTTGAATGCAACTGCAAGTGATAGCGTAGTTACCATCGTGATTTAATCTTTTGAAGTAGGAATTAAATCTGAATAGTATGAAAATATCAAATTTTTGCCAGAAAGTTAAGAAAGAAATTGTGTCTTCATTAATAGGACCAGTTGTTAAAGACAGTTACATCAAGTCCCTTAATAGTGACTCACATGAAGCTCGTGCGCGTATCTTTAGTGCAAAATGGGGAATATGTAAATGTAACAAATAGTTGTAATTTTTTCCTTTTTGGGTAATTCCCCGGCGTCTGAGTTCTAATTGCCGACGTTTCGGAACTCACTATCCGTTCCATCTTCATAGGCAGGTGAATGAAGTATGTCAGTGGCAGGATTGTGCGGGGTATT
>Ga0123355_10012823_pt1 | contig 13002 bp, 2 predicted proteins | sample TergutEmb28metaG_3_FD_89872 | JGI IMG/M metagenome (GOLD analysis project Ga0123355, IMG submission 89872) | Embiratermes neotenicus P1 segment gut microbial communities from Petit-Saut dam, French Guiana - Emb289 P1 | ecosystem: Host-associated > Arthropoda: Insects > Digestive system > Gut ... | reverse complement strand
TGGTCATTTAAGCAGGGTCCGATAATCCTTCAATATAATTAACCCTTTGAAGCCTAACGACGACTATAGTAGTCGTACCGCACCGCTAACCTCTAAACGTTGCATTTTATATATTTATTCAACGCATATAGGTACTGAATATTTTAAACATGGTATATACTCTCCGTTTTTTCCTCTACAAAATGCAGTTTGTTTCATAAATCTAACGTATTTGGATCCTGTTTTATTCATATTTTATATACAGAATGTGCTAAAATTTAAAAAATAATTCCGGCGCCAAAAGTTTAATAGCTTTTAATTGCCTAAAACTACCCTCAACGTAGACAACAAATTATCCTAACCTAGATACAACGACAGTCTAGTTACTTTCCATCCGAACTCTAATTATCTATAGGAGCTTATCTCAAGTGTACACCATTTAATTAATGTAAAATATTCCACGTGCATAATAAATTCATTTGCATTGTAGCATGCTCGGAGTACGTTTAGTCTACATACCTAACCTATTACTCAGAAATTAAACTTCTACTGCAAATTTTGACAGCCATAAGTGAGGTGAAAATCTTCAGTGAAAGAAAAATTAACAGGAAGCTTTAGGAAACTGATTAATGAAGATTTTTATGCATTTTGTTCTTCACCAAATATTATTAGAGTGAGGAAAACATGTGCAGTGAGATAGGCATGACATATAACGCGGATGAAAGTATGATATATAATGTTGGATAAGTTAAAGTAAAGACAGCACCTGGGTTATTAAATCATATTCATATTTGTGCTTTAATGAACAGTTAAATAGATAATACCAACAGCCCACATGTGTTTAAATATACACTTTTACATACAATCCACCAATACTCCGACATGTTTCGATCTTCTTAGATCTTACTCATGGAATATTACATCAAACAAGCATATATAAAACACAGTTTTATCAAATAGATTTTAAAAACTTTTAATGCTTAAAAATTGTGGATATAATAAAATTCGCAGTAAATGTCTATACGTAGATGGGAGGACAAGCTGAAAATGGTTGTTGAATATACAGAGTATAAGAATGTGGGCTAGATTCATCTAGCTCGCGACAGAGACTAGTAAGAAGCTCTAATGAGCTTGGAAATGAGTATTCTGATTCAACAAGAAGTAGATAATTTATTAATTAGCTGATAGTCTATTTGCTCCTGAAGGACTCGTGTCCACTGAGGTAGGTAACTGTAATATATTTCTTCAAGACAGTTGGATTAAAATGTTATGTAATCACATGTAGGTATTGGCAAAGAGACGGCCCGTGAAATCGCTAAAAGAGGAGCCAAAGTCATCATGGCCTGCAGAAACTTGGATACTGCACAAAGAGTAAGGGGTGAGTTCCACATTTTTCTCTTGGAACTACGTAATGCTGCAATACACAAAGTAAGCTGGCGTTATTTCAGGTTTCCGCCGCGGTGTACATGAGATCTTCGCTCCTCTGGGATGTTAGGGAGCGTAAATTGGTATTTAGTTGCCGACGCTTTGGGACAAACTGTCGGGCCCCCCTTTCAAGGGTCAAGCATATGCATCTCGGTTTCCATTGGAGGGATCTTTCTGAAAATTCAGATCGCGCACTTCACGCACATGCTGTTTCAACATTGTCGGTTTGGCTGCGATCGGTGAACAATTATGGGAACTTTATTTGACGAGCAATAGACCTGTATTTCGGCTTCTACGGGAGGGATATCCCTAAAAATTCGTATCTCTTATTCGTCGCATATTCGCTGCTAACAGATGAAGTTTGGTTGCGATCGGTCAATAATTAAGGGCACTTTACTTGAAGAGGGTTGCACCTTCTCAGCTGTATCTCGGCTTCGATTAGAGGGATTTTTATAAGAATCCAAATCTGGCACTTCACGTTCATGCTGTATAAAAGAAGTAAGTTTGGCTACGATCGGTCAGTAATTAAGACCACTTTATTTGAATAGTAATGTGCCTTATCAGCTATATCTCGTCTTTCATTCAAGTCGCTTTCCAGTAAATTTGTATCTGGCACCCCACACACGTTCGTTGTAAACGACGTATGTTTCGATGCGATCGGTTAATAATTAACGGCACTGTACTTGAGTACTGTACCTTCTCGACATTCTTCTTGGACTGCTTGACCCTTACGTATTGGACCAATAAATTGTCCCGAAACGTCTATAACTAACAGCCAATCTAAGGTACGTAACGTCCCAGAACAGCGATGATATCGAAGCAATCAGGCACTTGTAAATATTTAAGTAGGGCATTTAAACGTTCTATGTCATCTTTCATGCATGCCAGCACTGACCTAATGAATAACTGTGACATAATCGCACCCACATTCCACAAACCATTCATCTTCTTCAATTGAACCTCATTTTATTTTCCTTCACTATCTGTGTCGCAGTATAGTCTAAATCTGAATGTGATCCCAGTCTCTCAGAATGTGTATGTCTTTACCACACACTGAATACTATTCCACATTTTTCATTAAATAAAGTATTTCATTACAAAGTTAGGCCTGGTAGCTCAGTCGGTATAGCGACTGACTACGGGCTGGACGGTCCGGGATCGGCCCCGGGGCCCAACCAACCTCCTGTAAAATGGGTACCGGGTCTTTCCCGGGGGTAAAGTGCGGCCGGGGCGTGCTGCTGACCACTCACCCCCTTCTAGTGCCAAGGTCATGGAAGAGTAGAGCTATACCTCTACCCACTCTCTGGGCCACAACAGGCCTGTGACGGGATCACATTACCTTTATTTCAATACAAAGGGGTCCCATTATTAATTCTTCTTCTCTTTACGTTAGTGCCTCATAGAGCAAAAATAAATACGCTAGATATTTTGTGAACAGGCACGCTTATACCCGTTACTTACAAGTAATATTACTAATAAATGTACAAACGAACATAATCAAATTCATGGAACACATATTAACAAATTGACATGTGAATGTTTTATAGAGGCCTAACATCTGTCATTACGTCACATACCTGGAATTTTCAGGGAGACAGTAAAATGAGATGAGTATGATCAAAAATGGGTAGAGATGTAGAAGGAAATGATCACGACCCATTTAAAAATATGATCCTGGCACCTGCTTGGGGAGACTAAGGAATACAAATATTAGCTTCAATCAAAATAATGATTGTGATATCTCAACTGTTGATGACCACTTTTAGTAGGTAGTTTGGCCTCTGGATGTGAGTGAAGGGGAACACAAGTAATGCTAAAATATTAGTCATTTTTCAAGCTACCCTAGAAACTTAGCCACCTTCACGCACCAATAAAATTCCAGTAGCAAAAAACACAAAATACAAAAGCAAGTATAAAAACTCTACTACCCATCTTGGGATATATCAATGCAAATGAATAAAATGTAGAAAAATCATGTGTTGTAAAAGTAAGCATAACAGAAATCTGGAAAGCAGATCTGCCAGACTGATATTCCAGAATTTTGACTGCATGAATGTTGACAGTATTGGATACCCTCTGATATAAGCCAATTCCCTTGACTGTAGTAGCAGGTATGCTTTGAGAATCCAACAGTTACACTGTTATTCCCAGTGAAAACAACAGATATATATATATGTCTGTACTTGGACATCAAAATCAAAGAAGAATGCCAAATTGGAAAATTATATCTGAAACTGTGAAAAGCGAAAAATATGGAGACAGTGTCGACATACATCAATTGAATGATTCTTGGTTTATTTACCAGCACTGTTTCCAATGACCAGGGTGATACACATCAAATCTTTTTTTATTTATCTTGATATATTATTCAGTGGCATTGTTTAGATACTTATAAAAAAAACTGCTTGCAATAAAAATTATTGAAACAGAAGTCATGTCTGCATTTCAAAGACAGTCCCATGCTTGTGTCATCACATTACAATGTATTTTTAAAGATGTGTTTCATATAATGAAAATTTGTTGCTTTCAGATGAAATTGTATACACCACAGGCAATGGAGAAATAATTGTGAAGAAGCTGGACCTAAGCTCTCTCAAGTCTATCCGTGAATTTGCTGATGACATCAACCGCACAGTAACTAAACTTGATGTCCTGGTACACAATGCAGGGACAGCACATACATTTGGGCCAAAGACCACTGAGGATGGATTAGAACTGACAATGGCAACTAACCACTTTGGCCCATTCCTCTTGACACATCTTCTCATTGGTAAGTCAATATTTGTGATGCACTTCCATTAGCGTTTTACAAGAGTTACTGATTATATTTTGGAACATTAGCTGTAAAAAAAATTCCTCACAATTCATTTCAATACAACAGCCTTCAGTATGACAAGAGTTCTTGGAATGATAAAAGGAACATGAAATCAAATGTTGTGTGGGTTCCACCTGAAATGATTACAGTGTTGTAGGTAACCTAAATTAATAAAGTAAATGTAGTAATCCCATGTAATATAGACCACAAAACCGGCATGCCATCAAAATCTTAAGTTGTGTTTCTTACTATAGAATATGTAGGAGTTCATAACAGACTTTTTGTAATATCTGAATATCACTACAGTCCTAAGCTCAATACTGTGCCTTTTGTAAGCTGTTTTCCCATCCATTTTCTAGTATAACGGCACAGTAATATTCATGTGCAGCTATAATGACAATTTTGCAATAAATGACACACATCAGAAGTAATCATCTTGAATGTGACACAAAGTTTCATTTTGATCCCAAAATATTTTCTTGTATATCCTGAAGAAACTTAATGTGTAAATATGCATATATGTCTGTTTACTGGAGCTGTTTATGTCTATTGTTGAACTTCCACATAAAAGTAGTCACGACATAGGAATGCAGCCACAAAAAATATTTCTTTTCTGAATTCTGCCATACAACCAATGCTCTGAGAGATGATAGTTAACCATACTTGTTAGTTATGGATTCAAGCCTATCTGCTTGAAAAGTACCATATGCAACAATTATAACTGCACCAAATTCAAACCTGTATTCAACTGTGCATTATCGTGTTCCCCATGCAACATATGTGCCTTTCCTAATACTGTATCCTAAGAACTGCTATAAGAATTATTTGCAGCATATGAAGTGTGTTAAAAACCAGGACCCTCACCTTCTTGACAAGGCAATTATAAAAGAAAATTCTACCACAGGAAGCCCAACAAATAGAGGCTATATAACTTCCATGTTTTTAAAGTTATCTGAGAATTAGACATGCTCTTATTTTGTTACTGGATATACTAATTCCTTACAGGAAGTGCATGAAATTAAATACATATAAGAGAGATACCACGGCAGTATCTCTGAATATCCCTAATAAAATATTACTTAGTTAGCTCAGGTGTACCCAGTAGTAGGCTTCTGCAGCTTCACTGTCTAAAAGTAACAGCAGATACAGTGCCAAAAGGTAATACACCGTAGTTTCACTTCCTAAGTGATATCAGCATTATGTTCTCACAACATGCTTAATGTTATAAAATATCCAGTGTAATTTTTATAAATCTGACACAAAATTGTGACAACAATAATAATTTGATTCTGTTGATTAAAGTGTAGCACTTAATTTCATGTTTAGATTTGCTGAAGCGATCTGCACCAAGCCGTATTGTTGTAGTGGCCTCAGAACTGTACCGCTTTAGCTGTTTGAATATGAACAACCTTAATCCTGTAGATGGTTTACCCGCCTACTTGTACTATGTATCTAAGTATGCCAACATCGTGTTCAGTCAGGAACTGGCAAGAAGACTTGAAGGCACAGGTAAGCAGTATTTGCACAAAATCTTAATACTGTACTTTGCACCAGCACATTAAAGTACAGGCAAGCTAATATCTTTACATGTTTAGAGTTAGTTACAATACTAAATGAACAATATTTGACATCATTTACCAAATTTTATCACCACAGGTATCACTTTTCTGCAAGTTTCCAGCACTCTCTCTGGGTTACAAATTAAAAACAAGCAAATGATTGTGCAGAGAGTGTTGTGGTAATTGCAGTTTTCAAATGCTATGAATTCAAAAGGCTCCTAATTGTGAAAACAGTACCTTGTGTCAGAAAAAATATATATATACTGGTACGTGTAATTCATTATTCTATCTGTTAATTTACTGAATTTAAAAAATAATACAGTCAGACACATTCCTCATATGTTTAAAATTTTATACTTTTATTTTCTCATTAAATGTTCACATATTTTGACATGCAAGACTTCTACACAAGGACATAGAAGTAGTTCTTGTCTGAATGATCTTATATTTTTCTCTATGTTAACTTGCATAATATACAAAACAAGACTTATTTTTTAATTGAAATACCCTAAGGAATTTAACAAACTAATTACTTTAATGCATTGTTATTACACAGTTGTTTACTTGCATTTAATTTAGATTTGTTTCCTATGCAAGTATCAGTAAGACAAAAGTGGTTTAAAAGGATGGACTTATATGTCTTCCCCAATTTTTAACCATAATACTAAACTTTGGAGAGGATATCCCTTTGTGTTGTGTAACTACATAGTAACAAATAAAGTGAGTCAAACACAAAACTAAAATTGCTAAAACTGTAAACTGTTTGCCATGGCACACTCCTTTGCTAACAACAGAAACACCTGAGACTCATTTTTCATTTCTCTGTTTTACCAAATATCTTATGGGATTATAGACTACATGATACAAAAATCCAGAAGAGCAGTATCTAAATAATACCTGTCACTAAAAGCTGAAAACTTGTTTCTTTGTGCTGGTTTTTGAAAACTCCAGTTTCTCCCTTGAAGTAAACTAAGTAACTTGAACTATTTTTTTTTTGTGTTGTTTCTGACACACAGCTCTTCAGGAAACTTTATTGCAACATATTTTCTAGGTATCATGTAGCCAATGTTGATATTGTTCCTTCTGGAAAGTAAGAGGCAGGAAACAAATTCTTTTATTTTCATTTTATGATTCAGGATTTGGAAGACACATTTGCTCACTCTGTCACTTATTGAACATAAAATATATGTTTTGGTATTATATACAACTTTTGTCTGAAATATTTCTCATTCTAAGAAGAATTAAACAAGGTACGATAAATCATGTATATTATTCTTTATGTAAAATACCCCTTATCCTTGTCAGATTTCAGTGAAACTTCAATATTTTCGACAGATTTTCGAAAAATTCTCAAATATCACTTCAATGAAAACCCATCCAGTGGGAGCCCAGTTGTTAAATGCGGGCTTTAATCGTGTTTCACAATTTTGCAAACGCACATAAAAAAGAAATAATCATTCTTTGTGTTACATTCAGCTCAAGCTCATTTAAAAAGTGTCATGGGAAATAAAGCCATACAAACAATTACAGATGTAATAAGAATGCTAAATATTATTCAATTTTTCTTCATTGTAATCCTGACTAAAGTCATCACAAGCAATTAACCGTTGTTCTGTGCTTCTTCCATGCAAACAGTTTGGATGATGAAATTAGACAATATTTTACAACATCTGAAGAAGTTAACGACTCTACAGGAAAGGGTTTGTGTAAGAAGATAACTGCTGTTTTAGTTATTTGCTAATTTTTCACCTGGCCCGGCCAATGTTGACGCCAGCACTGTCCCAAGGAATAAAACACTTGCAATCCATATTCGACAGATGTGCCCTTACAGTAGGGCATGAAAGCCTGAACACATCAAAAGCTCAAAGTGAAATATGACACCCAACACTCCAAAATAAGGGGTACCATGTAAATTAAAAGTAGTGTAACGTTAATTCTTCAAGTCCCTCGAAAGTGATTATATCATTAACATACTGATATTTATTGTTTGTTCGTTCATTGCAGGAATAACTGCAAACTGTCTGCATCCTGGCATGATTGATTCAGGAATATGGAGGAATGTTCCATTTCCACTAAACCTTCCTTTAAAAATCATAATCAAAGGTTTCTTTAAGGTGAGTTCTACCATTTCTTACTTACTTACTTACTTACCCACTCATTCATTCACTCACTTACTCATTCACTGCACGAAGTAGAGGTAAATGCCTCACTAAATTCCACAATATTATAGAACACCATGGTTCATCATAATGTTCATGAAAGCCCATCATTTTACCCCATCCTGAGCCACACAAATGCAATCCATGTCCTCTCACCCAGTTCCCCAAGATCCATTTTAATATTATCCTCTCATCTAAATTTAGACCTGTCAAGCTGTCTCTTTACGTACACATTTTCTACAAAAGTCTTGTACGAAGTTCTCTCCTCTGCAGGCCACATGCTCACGTCTCATCTCTTGATCCTTACTTCAGTCTAAGGCTATGAAAATTGACCGTCCATACATGGCTGTCATGGTTTACATGTTTGATCTTTCTGATGAGTGATATTTGTTAGATAGAAGGGGATAAATTAATATTTAGTTTAAGCAGACAATTTATACAGTTTTAGGTATTGTGAAAGTTAAAGTTGTTTCTGTCGATTCCATGAAGGAATATAGGCCGAGCAAAGGTATAGAAGAGCTCTCTATTGACTTGGGCACTATATAGAATTGAATCGTCAACGTCACGCCCCAGCCACTTTACCCCCGGAAAAGAATCCCGGTACCCATTGAATAGGAGCCTGGGTGGGCTCCGGAGCCGGTCTGGGTGCTCTGGACAAGAAAAAACACCCCTGCCGGGATTCAAACTCCAGATCGTCCAGTTCGTAGCCTAGTCGTTATACCGACTACGATATCTCGGCGCCCTGTTTACAAACTGCAGTTTTGAAATCAACAGAACACTGCCGGACTTCAAAGATTTGTTCCTCAGTATCTTCCTCTTCATGAATATGAGTTTCAGACCCTCCCTTTACTGCAAGATTTGTATCTGATAAAACATGGCGTTACCATATGTAACGTGATGTAAGAGGAGATTATCTACACTATCTTCAGTTGTCCCGAAAATGTCTGTAGAGAAATTGTTTAACTTATACGTTACTAATTGTTTAACTTATACGTTACTTTAAGAGCAACCCCATTTTTAGGTGATGAATTAGAAAAATATTCTCGTCTTATCTTCGGGCAAATGCGGTATGTTCGTAATTTGTTTCTTCAAGTCGGTTTCTTGTTACTCCACTCTGGAGGGTGTCCACGACGAAACGCCAGTTGCATCAATTTCCAGCTATTGCCACGACCTATCTCCAAGTCCTTCCCCTACTTCGGTTTCCTCCTGTACCCTTTTCCTCCAGCTCGTTCGCAGTCTTCATTTTCTACATTGTCCTTGGGAAATTTGTTTCTTGGTTTATCCCATATACTCTCATATCATTTCTGTAGTGAAAATGAGCCCATTCCAAAATTCCGTCAATTTCAAGGCAGATGGACGTGCGCCACGTGGCATTCTTTCGAAAACTTCTTAAATTTATGTTATTTTTACCATGCATTGTAATATAATTATACAATATACACCAACGAAATGCACATTTCCTAAATTAAAAATTACAATATTAATTTAGGGAATGTGCATTTCGTTGGTTCATACTGTGTAACTTCCTAATAAGTATGCATTGACAGTTGTCACAGCTTTCTGCCTTTCTGCTACGTAACTGTCGATTGCCCTGGGACAGAATGCGTAAAAATTCTCCTTTTGGTGTCCACACATAAAAAAATTCCATCGGAGTTAGTTTCGGCAGGAGAGGAATGTATGCCAACGGTCCCCATATCCAGTCCAGTCTCCTGGTTATGTCGCGTTTAACCACCGACGAAAAAACTTTCCCGTCGTGTGTCGGAGCTCCATGGTATTGAAACAACAAATTCGGTCTCACAGACAGTCACATCTTCAAGAATGCCCGGTAGAATATTTTTCCAGAAAACTGATACGTACGTATCGTTGAGCAGTTAGCCTGTCGGGCAGCCTACAGGGGCCTCAAGATGTCCCCGACGATACCAGCCCAAACGCTGCTGCTGGAGCGCACCTGATACCCACGTTCGTGGATAAGACGAGGATTATACTGTACAGATCTGCTATCTTCACCGGCTGGTGTCCGTGCAGTCCATGGGCGACTTGGAATCACTAGTGCCGTAGGTGTTCAACACTTCATATCCCACGAAGGCACTTCTGCAGTCATCGAAACATATTAGCATCTGGTTGGCGTCGACCAGGATAACGTAGCGCATAAACCCGTGCAGTGCTACCATCTCAAGTATTACAGGCACCGAGTGTTAAGAGCATGTCTGAGGTTTCGTCATGAGTGTAGTCCTTGATCATTGGATCACGACTGAGCCATTCTGCGATCCGTGTATCTCGAACACACATAACAACGCGCTCTATCGTCGTGACGAATAACACTGCTAAGAAACGTGTTACCGCATTCGACGGTAACGTTTATCTGCGAACATGAACGTCCCAGACATATGCTATATAATATTTTCACTTATTTTTAAAAAATAAATCACAACGTGGAGAGCTACAGATCGAAGTTTTTTTTTTTTTTTACTTTGTATACAGTCAGTGAAAGAGAAATGTCTTTTGTTTCGATGCATTGTTGCCAGTGGGTTAATTATGGTAAGATATGCACAAGCATGTGTATTAAGAAAGGATGAATAAATAGGAAGATAATTTGTTTTGAAACAAGGCACTTATGTTTAATAGAAATAGTAACGTACAAACTAAGTGGATAAATCGGGGTGCAAAGATCAAAAAGCGCCTCAGTGTCACGTTATATAAACTTACGTGTTTCCTGTTTTGGTTTAAGACCTATGCACTCCTGCTTAACAATCTCTTGACTGTTCCATTCATCTAAGGTTCCCTATCCCTTCACCTACTAACCCAAATAAGAGAGATTTGCCGCTACTTTGTAACCTACCGTTTGTTATATGCGAATATTCGTAACACATTTTCTCATTTGCAGTCCCCGGAACAAGGTGCCCAAACAACAGTACACCTTGCTGTATCTGAAAGTCTGGAAGGAGTCTCGGGAAAGTACTTTCTTGACTGCAAGGTTTGTATTCATTGACGTGCATTATTGTCATTAAGGTAGTCTGCCTTGAAATTGAGTAAACTGTTTTCAGTCAAACACTTCTTACCTAACTGAAAGCATGCGGGCCATTTGGCCTCCTGCAGGGGTTTTAAGTGCATGCATGTTGATAGTGCCTGATATAGATGAGACAGCTCATCACGGGTTTTTACAAACATTTAGAATACTGGGAAAAATTACAATTAAGGAAGTGCATAACATGAAGCAGTATTTTTAACATATTAAAGTGGTAATGTTCCTGTTGTTGTTGTCAAATGTAGATTACATTCCAATAGACGTCCATCTAAACCAATATGCACTTTAATGATAATTATCACTACGATACTATTTTCCTGTAACTCAAGGTGGCATTTAAAAAAAATGTTCTCTATGTCTTGTTTCCTACATTCACGACAACGTCGTCCTAAATTGTACACATATTATACAACTGATAGTGTTGTTCTTCGTGCTGATAATGGTCTGTACAGAGTAACCCATTAACATTTTAAAGCCTAGCGGTTTCTTTACGTACCACCAGGTTTAACATTCAGAAATTCTACATGGTGCTCGCTTTGCCTTGAGTGTTTTGTACAGATCTCAGAACAGACAGCGGCCTTTGCTGTATACATCATTAACTGACTGGTTTTTATAACCGTGGTGATGAGTGTTTACAGCGAGATACGGACTGATCCCTTATATAAAGCAGATTACATTTCGGCCTCAAAAGGTTAATATATTTAGCAGTGTAGCATCCTGCATTCAACTGTCCTATCAATAACACAGAAGCAGATCAATGACACATTATTCAGACTGACTTCCATCATCCACTAACTTCTTAAATAGAAATGTGAATATTTTATTTTGTTTCTAAATGCATAGAGCCCTTAACTTAAAAGCACAGTTTTAAAGCTTAGTAACTTGGTAAAAATTGTGGGTGGAAAATATTAAATGTTATGTGTTGTTTGGGAAATTTATCCTCCATTTCTTATGCAGTACATTATTTATCCATTTGGAGAAGATTCATTAGTTTACGTTTGCACAGTTATCTTGACTGGCGTGCATTTAAGCATTTTTTTTATCATGTAGGAACACAACCTGTCAAGTGGAGCCAAGAATCCTGCAACAGGAAAGAAGCTGTGGGAAGAAAGTGAGAAGTTCGTTGGCTTGCAACCAAATGATCCACACATATGAGTTGATTTTATATAATTTACAACAGCGTTTGTCAATGTTCCTGGTACCGTGGATCTCTCGCGAATTCTTTCCAATTCTGAGACTAACTCCTCAAACTTATCTCAAATCGCGGACCCCTAAGATATAACTCATAGTAACATTGTAATACGCATAATTAGAAAGAATAAACTTTTTTATTAAAAACTTTACTAATTCTGCTCCCACCCCCAAATCAGTAGAAATCCAGCGATTTTCCTAGCAATATTGACATATACTTCCATTAGGGAAACCTACAGGAAAAGCTCTATATTCTATTGTGAGCAGAATCTACACGGTGTCGTATGAGTAATTCAGGTATGTTAAATGCATTTAACACTATTTGTTCTTGTAATTGCATAATAGAAAGTCAAGAATACCTTCGCGGACACCCTGGTCAGGCCTCTCGGACCTCTAGAAATATGAGGACCACACTTTGAAAAAATGTATTAGAAGACTGGAAATTGGCACAGATATCAAACGTGTGCAACTGTATGTGCGTGAGAGAGCGACTGGGTGAAAACCGGATGGAAGGATGGAAGTGACGGAGAGACAGAGAGACCAAATGAAAGACATTAAAAGACAGCGTACCTATGGAAAGCGCAGAAGCGTTAGCTAATTCGTATTTTCTTCTTCATTCTCTACATAATACTGGTACAAAACCATGCATCCCAATAATAAGTAACGTTAAAACAATTAGTGCAGAAAAAATATGTTATTTAGCTCTGTGTTCGCTCAAGTGCAGTCACATAATCTGGACATCAATTACGTTTTTTTTCTTTCGCAAAATGTGTGTTCTCCCCCCCCCACCCCCCCCCCCCCTTTTCTCTTTCTATTTTTTTTTTTTTTTTTTTTTTTATTTTTTTTTTT
>Ga0123355_10012822_pt1 | contig 13003 bp, 12 predicted proteins | sample TergutEmb28metaG_3_FD_89872 | JGI IMG/M metagenome (GOLD analysis project Ga0123355, IMG submission 89872) | Embiratermes neotenicus P1 segment gut microbial communities from Petit-Saut dam, French Guiana - Emb289 P1 | ecosystem: Host-associated > Arthropoda: Insects > Digestive system > Gut ... | reverse complement strand
GCTAGTGGTTATAGCACAAAGAAAAATCTAAATACCACCAGTCAAGGTAAGAAAAAAAATTCAAGTGGAACATCATGTCCTTAAATCAAAATTTTCTTATTCAAACCACAAATTGTTAACTTAGATCCATGGAAAACCCCTCACATTGAGATAATATATTAATAATATAAAATGGAGGAACAGCACCCATAATTACAAATTCATTTCAAATTGTCAATGCATATTATTCTGCATTAAAGTTGGTTTAGACTCAGCGATCACAAATTTTAGATTAATCAGAAGGTACAGGCATTTTTATTTCCTTGCATTCTGGATTTATGTTGTGGTAAATGTATGGCAGATACAGAGAAATAATGGCAAAGATAGTTACTGTAGAATGAGGGGATTTGGGAAAAATGGAGACACAGAATTTGAGCGTGATGGCTATGATTACATGCAGAGAATAAAACTCTTGAGCAGGCCAAAACCCACAAGGAATTGTATTGTCAACAGAAGAAAAAGTTACTGCAGAACAAAGAAAAAACTACACACAGGCAAATTCATTTTTAAAATTTATTCTGTGGAATACATATATATATATATATATATATATATCACGTAAAATTACCAAAACAGAAAAATTATAGCCTTATCAGGCAACACTTCACATGATGTACTCCTCTTAGTACAGTGAGTTGCTTTTGAGTAATTTGGCCATGTAAAATTTAATTGGACTTCCAAATAAACCAGACACAGTAGCGGACAGTGTCATGACACACACACACAACTTTGTTATATGTGCTGCTTAACGAGGCTGTCAAATGTGAGGATTATACAGTGTCGATGATGGCTGAATGAATGTGTACAGAGCACTGGAGTAGTTACTTTAACAGGGGAAAACTGATGCACTCAGAGAAAAAATTTATACCAATGCTACTTTGTCCACCACAAATCCCACATGGACTGGCCAGGGTTCAAAACTGGGCCTCTGCAGTAACTGTTTGGATAACAGCCTCATGAAACAAAATGTTGTTTTACCAAAACTGTGACTTCAGTTCACTTAACAAATGCCTCCTTACAAAATGCTTTCTGTTTGTAACAGGCATCCAGCACCAAATTGGAAACCTGTTTCTTCGCCTGATGTGCTCGACTACATTCGCATCACTCAAAATGCGCTGCAGCCAGGACAAGGGCCTTTCAAACAGCGCAGTGAATTTTTGGATTCACTGCCTTTAATAACTAGCCTCACAACCTCAGATGAGGAAGAGGTGTAGCAAAATCATCTCCGCTTAAGCCGTTTAATTGTGACAACACTGTAATCCTAAACAACTCTTGTAAAATACTGTAATTTTTAAAGACTTCCAGATTAATACTGTAAGTCACATTTCTCTTTGTATACACAATATATTATGTATACTGAAACAGATGAAGTTCATTTGTTGCCAGAAGATAAGGCAGCATGCTGTAGTGTATGTAATTGCCAGAACCAAATCATTATTTCTTACACAGTAACAGAAAATTCAAGCAAACCATTCAAAAAGAAATGATAAAATAGGGTTTGCTTGTTTGTTTCCCCCATGAAAATCTAGAACACATGTCAGTTTCTGATAACAGGTGCATGCCAGTTGTATGCAACTTGCAAGAAATTTTTCACACAATTATCAGTCAAAAGTGTGTTGCCAGCCAAGAGATGAGACTTGGTTCTTCACAAGCGCAGTTCATGTTTATTGTCGACCATTACCTGAAGTCACAATCTTAGCCTCGAAGACTGAAGCTGTGTGTAATTGCCTCATTTTTCTGTAACATGAATATTTTACCTGATAGCACACTTATACAATTGTGCAATTTGTAAATGTAACTTTCTGATCAGTCTGTAGTCAAAATATAAACAAAACCAACAAATTAGATACAGAGAGATACAGATAGATATATTCGTTAACTGCAATTAGGTTGATACCCGATGGCATTAGTACAATACATATTTACACACAAACAATACATAGCACAACACAATTAATTTTGGAAGAGTGTAGGCCGTGCCCCGTCTTTGCGAGGTGTACCCTGGCATTTGCCTTACAACAGAGGAAAAGGCACAACAACCACAGTACAAGATATACCCAAACTAATAATCACAATACAATCATTTACCCTCAGTATAAGGTAAACTAATGTGCATTGTACTTTTGTTCAACGGTTGAAGGACTACATGCCAGTAGGAACTCCGACAGTTCACTAGGACCTCTGCTTGATCACCCTAGTTCCAAAGTGGACAGGTTCAGAGGGAGTCACCCTAGAAGAGTTCATTTCTAGAATCGAAATTTCCGCCCGTATAGGTTGAGAGGAGGCTGATAAGGTGGAAATCGCACTCCTGAAATTGGCCGCCTCGGTCAAGACATTTTATAAAGAATGTTCCGAAATTCACGCGGACGGTTTGACTTGGTAAAATTCAAGACTGTGTTTAGAAAGATGTACAAAGACGTCCACACGGACCAGTACCATTATATGAAGCTTCAAACGGCTAGACAAGAGAAAGGCGAAGATCCTCAAGCGTTTGCTGATAGATGCAGGGAGTTAGCAGGGAAAAATATTTGTAAAGTGGAAGACCCTGTAGCACAAAGCATTCACAATGAGAATGCAGCAGATATGCTGTTAGTCAGTTTTGTAACAGGACTTACGGGAATACCCGGGCCACAGTGTCGTTATGCCAAGTCGCAGCGCATGAACTAGGCTCTGGGAATAGATCGCTCTGTGCAGGAATCAGAGAGGCAAGAAAAAAATAGTGAGAGTTTCTATGCAAAATTTGATAGGTCGGCTAGGCTAATGTCTAAATCCCCGAACCGAACGTACCCTGACTACGATAAGCAACGACCCTCGACCGACAGACGTGCGGTCAGTAGCTCGCGAAATCAGCGCAATAAAACTTCCAGTAGTGCTAGTAAGCCAGTAACCCCGAGCACTAGAAGTTCACGGAACAATGCTGCATTGAGTTGTTATGAATGCGAAGGCGTAGGGCACTTCGCTAGGGAATGCCCTACAAGGCTGAGAAAAGAGGCGAATCCCTCCGACTCACCAAGCAAAAGGAGCCCAACTGAGCGTTCGTGGCTCTCGGGTTCCTCCGGCAAAAATCCCCCGTACGTAACCAAGCAAGGCCTCCAGAAAGAAACAAGGAACCAGGGAAACGCAAACGAGGTGTGAGTGAAGACAGCTCCCTCCACGTCAACACCCATGATAAGGCTGTCATGGCGTCCTCAAGTCCGGTTTTGTTGGAGCACGGTACTCCTTCCATTTCAGTGGATATAGAGGGAGTAGCGCGGCGTCTAATTCTAGACAACGGGACCAACGCCTCGATAATGCAGTCCGGCATATCGGGAAGTGCTGTGGAAGTCACGCACATACGACCGTGTGGATTTACTGGGGAAGTCCACAATATTAAGGGCCAACAGACTGTTTCTTTCGTGGTGGACGGACGCGAGTTTAGTCACACGTTTCTTGTGTGTTCGCTTCCCACTGATGGAGCGGGTGTATTAGGCACCGATTTTTTAAACGAAGCGGGTGCCTCAGTCGATTTTGGGTGTGGTAAGATGTCGCTTGCCGGCATCGGCAAAGCGCCCCGAACGTGTAAGGTTCCACCCACTACAGGCGCGGCACTCACTATCTTTACAGAGGGTAAAGAGGGACACAGCCCTGAAAAGTGTCCACGGGAGACTCGGCATAAAGACGAGCAGTTCTCAGCCAGCCTCTACCGTGAAGCGACTACTGTCCAGAATGAAACTTGGCTCGTTAAGGCTAAAGAAAATATTACTATTGTCCCCCCCGGTCGACAAATTGTGACGGGAATAGGGGAAACGGAAAAAGGACAAAAAACCTCCCCCGTTAGTCTGCATAGAGCCCATTCAGATTACAATAGAATTAATTCTTCATGCGCGCGTTCTATCGCGATTTGAATAGCCTGAACATGTGATGACGTCACACGACGATCGCAAACCGACCGGAAGACTGCACAGCTGTGCACGCGTTATGCTTGCAAATTTCAGTGATGAATCCGTAACCATTCCCAAGGCTACAGTTCTTGGCATAGCCGAAGGAATATCAGAAAGCTTGGTGGACAAAATAAACGCTATTCTGAAACTAACTTCATTGAACCAGCCAAACCCCCTCGAAAGAGAAAGAATGAAACCCTGTACAACAAACCTTAGCAAGGGAAATTGGACCACCTAACTCCGGTCCTGATAAAATACGCACATGTGTTCCGTGATGAAGAGTCTAATGACTTTAAGGGATCCATAGTTATTGAACATCATATGCCCGTGGGAGATGAGCAGCCTATAAGACGGCCCCAATATTGAACACCGTACGCTCTGCGAGGCGAAATGGAACAACAAGTAAAAAGAATGCTCCAAAAAGGGGTTATTCGCTCGAGCACCTCGCCCTGGTCTGCTCCCACTATTATAGTTCCAAAAAAAATCTGAGGACGCAAAGACAAAATTCTGATTTTCTGTAGACTTTCGCGTCCTGGGCGCGGTAACTAAATTCGATTTCTACCCCCTGCCGATATTTGATGAGACTACACCCACACTTTTGGGTTCTAATCATTTCACAGTATTAACTGTTACACTGGATTTTGGCAGGTAAATATTAGAGAATGTTGTATCCCCAAGGGGCCGTATCATAGATGTTGTCCCCAGCGTGGAAGTGGGATTCGAACCTCGGGTTAAGAGTGGTGAACGGCAGACAGCTTATTCCGACAAATAACTTGTTCATGGAACTGAGTTTTATTTGGGAACAAGTAAAGTAACAAAGTTACGATGAAGAGGACTCGGGCAGTCTGTAATCGAGCCCCGGCAGGATGTAGGAGAATCTGCTCTCGACAGCTGGTCACGATGGAATCCTCCTCTCTCTCACCGCACCCCGGCCGTCGCCTCCGTACAGAGACCACAAAGGTTTTCCTCGGGTTACAGAGACCCTCTGTTCCCGACACTCTAGGCAAAACCAAACAAACGTGCAGAAATGCATGCACATAATTAAGTGGGGTGTGCAACTGGTGGCCCGTGAGCCGCCACGACCACCCAGATACAACACTCCGTCTCTAGCTGAGGGAGGCGGCGGCTGATTACCGTCCAGAGTCCTCTTAGTCCTGAACCTTGTGCCGCGCGTGATGGTGTCTCAGCGTGACGAATAGTCACAAGGTGGACTCTAACACGGGCACCGGTCAGGGTACAGGGAATTGTTCCCTATGATGCGTACATACATGGCCCACAAGATACAATAGTAGCACAGTAAAGTATACAATACAGAACACATCAAACAATAGAGCAATTAATAAAGCACCATAACCTATATGGAACATAACACATAGAATAAAATATCGGTTTCATATGCAACAAGAAGTGCATAAAGAACCAACTGCGTTTACCGTGCCATCAGGTCATTAAAGATCAATATGCTACCGTTTGGCATGTCTAATATTTATTCAAATTTCCAAAGACTCATGGATGTAGTACTAAAGAACTTAGTTGGACCAGAATGTTGGGTCTTTATTGATGATGTAATAATATTTTCCAACACGGCGGAGTAACACGCTCTGCGCCTGGAAAATATATTACTTCGGTTCGACGAGGCCAACTTGCAACTGCACACCGGCAAGTGCGTCTTTGCCCAACCTCAGTTGCAGTACTTAGGTTTCATATTTTCAGAGGACGGAATCTCCGCTTACCCTGATAAGTTCAAGGCTGTACGACAATAAACGACGCCTAAGAGTGTCAAAGACGTCAGGGCATATTTAGGGCGGATCTCATTCTACAGGAGGTTACTGATAAATTTTGTTTCAATTGCAAAACCCCTAACGACGCTGACCAGAAAGGACCAGGAATTTATCTGGGGACCTAGTCAGCAGGAGGCCTTCGAGTTTAAAGAGTAGGCTTTGCTCCACCCTGTGCTGGCCTACCCACATTTCAAGTTGCCCTTTACTTAACCACCGACGCCTCCAAAGTAGCGATAGCCCCCATTTTGTTAGAGGTGCAAGATGGAGTAGAACGGCCCATCGTTTACGCTAGCAGGCAATTGAACACTACGGAACAAGCTTACATGGCGTCAGAAATCGAAATGCTTGCCTTGGTATGGGCAACCAAGCACTTCGGCTGTTATCTGTACGGAACGAAATTCATTGTCAGAACTGGTCATTCCGCATTAATATATCTGCGAAATTTTGCCGATCATAATAGCCGACTCTTGAGATGGAGTATAAAATTATCTGAGCTACACTTTGTAGTTGAAAACCGCCCACGTAAATGCACTCAGCAGACATGTCCTACAGTCACCCTCAACAATTGCCTAGACAAAGTCACCATCCTCCAGGAGCAAAAGAAAGACGCTTTCTGTACAAAGCAGACCGCTGGCTCATATTCTAGTAAGAGTGAATTCTTTCTAGACAACGAAGGCGCTATGCACAGACGCCAACAAAATGGAAACACCAAGTAGTGGTACCAGAAACTCTAATTCAGGAAGTCATTCGAGAAAACCATGACTACATTTTCATAGTACACCCAGGAATACCGAGAACTTAAACTCAGTCTCACTTAACTATTGATGGCCTGGTATGCGTAAATCCATTGAAAATTACGTAAAGAAATGTGACTCATGCCAAAGACGTAAGAGCACGAAAAAATGTATAGCCCCACTTGGTGAAGTAGAAGAAACGACATTTCTTTTCAAATCACATCGATTGACGTATGGGCCCTATCCCACAACACCGAGGAAAAATAAGTATCTACTCACGTTCATCGACCACTTTGCCAAGTATACAGAAGCTTTTCCCATTCAGGACCGAAACATGTGCCCGAGTCTATGCGACTCAAATTATTACTCGACACGGCAGAGGTTCAAAATTAATTACAGGCCAAGGACGAGCAATTGTCATCTTTTTTCGAGAAACGCAAAATATTAGGGATACGAAAGACAAACAACGCAAGTTACCACCCAGATTCGAATGGCATGACTGAGAGGCTGCACCGTGACCTTCACGCAGGACTATCACATCACGTAAATTCAGACAACACAAATTTGGATATTCTGTTCTCATTTTATCTCATGTCGCATCGAGCTAAGCCACATTCCACTACTGGCTTTAGCCTATTTTTCTTGTTACATGGCAGATAAATGATACTACCCAGCCATGATGACTTCAAGGCTCGAGTTACTGGAAAAACCTAGATCACAAACACCGACTAGAGAACCTGAAAACTAATTTCAAAACAGCCTACAAAACGGTAGCTAAAGCAAAAAGAATATCGTACCGAAACAACAAGAAGTTGTACGATCGTAAAGCCAAAACCCGAACATTCGAGGTAGGATAGTTGGTTCATTTGTATAACCCAGGCATGAAGTCCGGCCGTTCACGAAAATTTTATAGACCGTGGGCAGGCCCTTTCAAAGTAACAAAAAGAATTTCTGAGCTAAATTACGAGATAATAGACCAGAAGGACAAGAAATAGGTTATCCACATAAACAGATTGAAAATAGCTCACAACTCCGAACTCTGGAAAACAAGAGCTAAACAGAAGCTTGACAAGAAACTACCTAGAACCCAAGCGGAAAAGACAAGTGAGGCAAAGGATAATGTATGGAAACCTATGTCTCTCCCGCCACCATGTGCAGATTACACGGTAAACAACGGTGAGCGTGAAAACCCTTCAGGTCAAAATCCTACCATCCAATCACAGACACGCCCACTAATGATAACCGCGAACCTACATAACACCCTTCAGACTCACCTAGATCTCGACGCGATCTTCAGTCTACCAGGAACGAACCTCCGGTTACTAGATTTCGAACGAGAATACTATCTCAGACCGATATAGCTTAGTAAATTATAACTAGAAGCAAATAGTGTAACATTGGGTAACATTATTAATTTACTGCAAATTTTATGTTACAGAAGTCATCTTGAGTTTAGTAATAACGGAGTTACCAGAACCATTTTCTCGCCCTTCAAACGACAGCGTAATTTTTCTGAAAGAAACCGACATTACCGTAACGAACGGTGCTTGGCGTATAGCCGTAGACATTGACATACGTACGTACCAGGACTTAATATCTACTATTAGACAGGACTTACTCTTGGTTGAACAACACAAGAAGGAATTTACATCCATACCAGAGACACGTCTGATTGAATCACTGCTGAAATTGTTGGAATTAAAGCTTCATGATTTCCACCAAATTTTACCCCGATTTGACCGTAGACGAGGCTTAGCAAATTTCGGTGGCAGTGTTCTGAACACACTATTCGGAACAAAGACTATAGCTGATGTTCAACAGCTACACGATACATTAAATGACTTACAACTTCAAAGTTGATATCACACATTCGTTGTATAATCAATTAACGAATGTTAAAAGGCTTAGTACAGCAACAGAAGTAAACGCAGAAGCAATTGCAAATTTGTCGTCTGTTGTTAAAGACAATATTGTGCAGTCACAAGACAGATTTCGGGAAATAACTAGAGACCTAATGTGGCTTAATATTACTGTGTATGCTCAGCGAATTGTTTACTACTATTAGGCAGTTAGAAATTGCCTCGCTAAGATCAATCCAGCAGCTTGACGAACTGTCCAATGCTAAACAGAGCGCCATTCACGGCAGCTTATCTGTAAGCCTAATCAACCCCACTGTTTTGTTAAATATACTGAAGAATGTATCCGTACAACTGGCGAGTGGATACGAAATTATAGCTGGAATTCGAGCAGAAAACATCCATTATACCGTGAGCTAGTCAAAGTGTCAGTAGGAGCTACCCCTCATTGTATTGCATTGTTAATAAGCGCACCTTTAAAGAGTACCGACCGACATTTTATATTGTACAAGGTAGTTATACTTAGCATGAACGGATCTCATCTAACAGATTTGTTCAATATTTGGTTGACTATCTTATTTTGGCATTCACAGCAATCAGCTCGACTACGGCCTCCTTATAGAAGAGCAGTATAATCATCGCACTTCAGGCAGCATCGTCGGATGTCCAATATACACTGCCATTCATAACGCCCGGATTTTATCTTGTGCATCCAGTTTATACTTTCAGAGCTCAAATAATTATCGATTGTGCAAAAGGGAACTGCTGCTACACCAGCAAACACCGCTTCTCCAAAAATACGACGGTTATTTGGTTTATTATTTTCCGGAGGAGCGCACGGTCACCATACGCTGCTCCGAGCCTACCAGACAGCTGACTCGCACCGTATCACTTCAGGGCCTGGTCTGCTGCATAACGTTACGAGTTGCCATATTTCCTCCAGAGAACTTCGCTCACTAGCAGAGCTACGTAGATCAACACAGACGGAGCTTGGATGGACAATCTTCTACTTACCCAGTAGAATTTCTACCATCACCGACCACGAGGCCCAGCAATTAGAGCCAACAGTTCCGGCAGACACTAAGAAACTTGATTACATCAGTTCACACGTACTGGCACAGAAACAAACCTATGACGTCGATTCTCTGTTCCAGCTACACCGGACCACTATGTAACATGAAAATCAATTGCAGTGGTATATGACTCTTACCACGTCTATCAACGTTGTCATATTTTTCGGATTCTTCACTTTCCTTATGTACACTCACTTCCAGAAACTAAGATACTATTTTTTCCGCACTCCCTCTGACCACAATGCTTCTAGTCAAACTCCAAATTCCCAACCCAGGGCACGCAACAAAACACTAATGAACACAGAGATACAAACTCCGAGCGAGAAGTCGTTTTTGTGGCGTAATCAATGAAATCCGCCCAATGATGCAGTTGAAAACAGCTTTATCGCAACGACCTTGACTGGAATTTAAAGAGTGATGCTGTCCTTGCATTTTCCACCCAGTGCCCCAGCCACTGTAACAATAAACCTACATCCGGACTCATCACTACAGCACACCGTTCTCAAGCCACTACCAGTCGCTCTGGAGTCCTCTTCGCACAACTTAAATGCCATTATGCACTGATGCTAATAACGTTTGGACTAAGATTGAATTTGATGCAACTACTTTCCATATTGTTATGTTTGTATACCTGTACCCAGTTTAGTGACTTTATATGGTTTTCCTTTCTCTTGGTTACTCCTACTTGTACATTTTACACTCATGTATTTGCGTAACGGATGTTAAAATTTTGTTTCTTTTTCTGTAAAGTAGATACTGTTTAAATTCTATTAACTTCTATGTAACTGAAGTGAATAGTCACTCGCCGTTACCGGGTCAGCAAATACCACTTCGTTCAATACGCTTTAGGTGTATCGAACGCCGGCGGTGACGTGACAGTTCGCTGTACTAGAAAGAATGTTTATTTAGCATCTTGCCCCTATATAACTGAGAAATTAACGATGATTCAGCTCTCAATCGAAGTTAGAACATTTACTGGTTGCTACGTATCTTTGACACAACATATTGAAGGCAGTACATTATTAAAGTGATTTTATTGTGTTCGCCATGCCGTACTGTTTGCTGTTACTAAAAGATAAGTTGTGTTGTGAGCCCCACTAGGTGGAAAACAGTGGGGGCTCGGCACTATGTATGCCCCCGTCACGTCGTTTGGGCGGTCGACCTCCGCAACGATAGGCTCTCGTGGAGGAGATGTAATTTCGAACCTCATGCAATAACAGCCCTCGCGGGCAACACAGGTTCTAATGCACAAAGTAAATCTATATTATATTAAAGATACAAAATCAGTCTCACACTGATAGAACTAACATCAGAAACACGCGGCTTATGAAAACACTAAACGGCGACTAGCGCCCGATATACTGTTCACGTATATCTTTCCGAAATTGAATGACGCACTCCAGATCGTGCGTGTTTAGGCCTGCTCTATTGCCACTGGCCACAGCCAGGCTTTCACCACTGTTACAGATTAACAGTGAATCTCACAAAAAGCACAACCAGTTACAATCAATACAAGCTTCCAGCATAAGTTGCAAATCACATACAATTATACAAAACAGCACGGTCATACAGCAAGTTCATAACTACAAACATACACTACGAAATTTAACGACGCACTCCAGATGTGTGTGTTCAGGACTGCTCTCATTCAACAGGCCACATCAAGACTACAAACAGAGTAACAAAACAAAATATTACCTATCTGACTTGCACAGCGGGGAGCCATCCCCTGACGACACAACTCTAACTCAGGTACTCGACCCTCACAAACATTACGGCCCGTACCAGCTTATTGATGGTTCTTTCGCAGCTTTACATAGCGAGTTACAAACACACTATAAGAATAAATCGCTACTTCCGAGCTCTGAGTTCTCGGGACAGCCTCACGGCGGGGGCCGGTGTCGAGTTTGTACGCACAGGACCAAACCCTTGTGAATTTAGAAATGTAACATTAAACCCAAATTTCTAACTCACGTGCATACTCGACAACCGGTCCCGTATGTAGCAGGAACTACTCGCCCAACAGGTTGCCCAGGTTGGTGATCCCTTGGAGTCCCGATGTCGGTTGCGAAGCAAGTCACGTCCGTAGAGTAAGTGCCGATCCTTGGCAGTATTTCCTTACAGGAATTCTTTCTATTACCACCCCCAAATCCCCACCACCCGCGCACAAGCCAATCCGTGGACAACAGCTAAGGGATTGTGAAAGGAAAGGAAGGAAAATTACGAAGTTCACTTCCGCATGGAGACGCCCTATGAGCCAGGCCCCGCGGGCATGGCTCATCTGACTTAAATTAATAAATTAGAGACTTTAAATTTACGTTATTCGAGTAGAGCGGAAACCTTGGAACTAATATGGTAACTAAACTGGAAATTCTAAATTTATACGATTGGCAAATTTACTTATACGGGCAAGATATTTATTTTACACTTACACTTTGAAATTGTTAAGATATTATCTGCGTCTGTGGTGCTTTATTGGATAGAGTAGAATACAGTTTTATTTTTATAGTCGCGGTTGATTTATTTGTGGAATTGATTAAGTGATTGTTTTATTTAACTTAGAGTTCAATTAACTAAACTTTGCGTATGGCAGAAGCTTTTTGACTGGTGGCAGTTACTACCGATGTGTTTACTATAAATCAGTGCCAATCAGTTCGCTACCCACATCCAGTGATACTGAGAGGAAAACGTTAGTAAAATCTAGCAGTTCTAATCAGTACATCAGAGTACCGATTTCGACAGGACGAACAACCTGCGAAACGGCACTACATTTGTATGTTTATACTCCGACCTGTTAATACCTTGTTAGTCCCCAATTACTATGTTGATGATTTTTTTTTTAATAATTTAAGATTTGGTTGACATATTTTTTTATACTTCGCCCCAAATCTGTGCTTCAGAACGGGAGGCCGTAATGTATATTTAATTAACATTCGGTTTAAGACTTGTAATTTGTCTGGTCCAAGGTCTGCGTTACGCATTTAGAGCAGTCCACTAGGCATGAGGGGTTGAAATCAGGTGAACAATGGAGTTAACCACTTTCTGTCAACCACGCCCATTACTACCCCAACGATCTTGAAACTGGAGCTGTAATGTCATGGACGGGGTCGTGCCCTCAAGTAACCGATACTATGACCTTCCAGAATATTGACATCACCTCATAGGACACCTGTATAGTGGACAACATTATTACTTCATAGTTTTATGTAACGCATCGCCATCTTTCGTCTTCGCCAGTTGCGATGCTCTCGTAACATTCAGAAAGTCTCAACATAACACACATATAACACACACGTGCCATACGCTAACACATTTATACAATACACACACTTGTCGTGGTCTGGCGTGCACGAAAGGCATCTTAACCTTTTGGCGCTGGAATTATTATTTTTTTTTTTAATTTTAGCACACCTGTATATAAAATGTGAATAAAACAGGAACCAAATACATTAGAATTATGAAACAAACTGCATTTTGAAGAGACAAAAACGGAGAGTTTATACCATGTTTAAAATATTCAGTATCTATATTTGTTGAATAAATATATAAAATGCAACGTTTAGAGGTTAGCGGTGCGGTACGACCACTACAGTGGTCGTT
>Ga0123355_10012821_pt1 | contig 13003 bp, 13 predicted proteins | sample TergutEmb28metaG_3_FD_89872 | JGI IMG/M metagenome (GOLD analysis project Ga0123355, IMG submission 89872) | Embiratermes neotenicus P1 segment gut microbial communities from Petit-Saut dam, French Guiana - Emb289 P1 | ecosystem: Host-associated > Arthropoda: Insects > Digestive system > Gut ... | reverse complement strand
TGCGGGTTGTAGGTATGCCTGTAGCGCGAGATATTTTGCGTTTTGCCCCTGTTATACCTGTTGCGCGCCTCCCGGAAAATGATAAACCAGGTACGCCGGTGTTGGTTCCTTTTTTACGCTTTAACACAATGCCCTCTTAATCCACAATTATGAGTATATTGTGTGTGACCGCTTTACTACCACCGCTTATCGTTACCCGTTGCACACCTGCGCCTGTGCGTCCACCAACTAACCACGTCCACGATGCTACCCCATTTGAGTCAGAAATAGTACTGCCCAGCCCATCAGCGGTAAGCGGATTTCCAGCAGCAGATATAATACTTAGGGTATACTGCGTATTAGGCTCACCCTGGAAATAGATAGTGAGTATTTCATTTCGCCTCGCCTCGGTCGGGGCTGAAATTATTTCTCCAACATCAGCATCCGGCATTGGTCCAGGCGTAGGAATTGGCTGCAGCGTAGGAGATGGCGTAGGCGTTACATCTGGCTGTGGTGTAGGAGTAGGTGTTTGTGGTACGACCGCTCCGGTACGGATTACAACCGTCCTAGTAGCCCCCACCCAAGCCATATCATCATACCCAACACTCTCCAGCACGGCACGCAAGGGCAGCAAGGTTCTGCCAGCTATCAGCTGTGCCGGAACATCTAGTGTATGCTCTACTCCATTGGTGGTAAACGTGCTGCTTCCGATGGTTAAAACAACAACAAAATCGTCCCGCGTTAGCGTAGCCTGTCTTGCAGGTCCATCCCATGTGGGATAAAACCCTAAGACTTCAAAAACACCGCGCACAGGCACTAATGTGCGGTTACCCGTGATAATCGGCCCTTGCCCTTCAAACACCACTGGCACACCGTCAATTGTAACGGTGATGTCATCATTGGCCGAGACAAAGACAGGCAATAGCGCAAACACCATCACCAAAACCAGTAAAACACTTACAACCTTCCTCATAAAAAACACTCCTTTCAAATTTGAGACATTATACCATCTGTCGAAAATTAGGGAAACACTAATACAATCCAACTCTTGACTATTTTTATTTTATGGCTTAGCAGTTATAGCAATTTCAGATGAAAACGGTCTGGGCTGAGCCGAAAATCACGAACGATTCAACGCGTTTTCGGCGACAGACCGGATCGCTTTCATCTGAAATTGATATATACCCACCAACGACATTCGTTAAAGACAGATCTTTATTGACGCCATCTGTTACGTCTAATAAAATACACACAATAAAAGGATAAACAACATAACCTGAGGTGAAACATGCTAGCCATAGAAAGAAGAACCCAAATACTATCCACCCTAGAAGCAGAAAAACGGGTTCTAGTCCCAGAACTGGCCAGAAAGTTCAAGGTAACAGAAGAAACCATCCGCCGGGACCTAGAAAAACTGGAAAAAGAAGGCCTGCTTAAAAAAACCTACGGGGGCGCAGTGCTAGCAGATAATGTATCTGCAGAGCTTCCATATCTGATGCGGGCAGAAACAAATAAGGCCCAAAAAGTGATAATTGCAGAAAAAATCAGCAAACTAATACAACCCAAAGAAAACATAATGCTAGACGCATCCTCCACCTGCGTCCATATTGCAAGAAAACTAAAAAAAATGGACAAGCTAACCATCATAACCAATTCAGCTGAAATATTGATGGAATGCGCCAATACAGACAATATAAGCGTAATATCTACCGGTGGCACATTACGGGGTTCATCCTTGTCTTTGGTTGGCAGCAGCACAACTTATACATTAAACCAACTAACCGCAGACAAAGCCATAATCTCCTGCAAAGGGCTGGACTTTGAAAGGGGCGTGATGGAGTCAAACCTAGAGGAAGCCGAGATAAAAAGGACAATGGCAGACAACGCAAGGGAGCTAATACTGGCAGTAGACAGCAGCAAGTTTGGCAGGCTATCCTTTGCTAAAACTCTAGACTTCAGGCGCATACACTTAGTTGTGTCTGATTATGTGCCACCGGAATGGGCCAGGTTTTTTGATGAAAACAGGATAAAGCACGTATAGTTCAGCTGAACATCGTTTCAAAGCTTCGTAAGAGGTAGATTATTGATATACTAAGATTACCATTCTGTGACTATGTTGTTTTATTTTTGATTATGTGGTATTCTGCAGACAAGCCAATAAAAAGCGAAAGAGGGAGCTACCATGCCATCAGAATTTGAAATCAAGAAGCAAATCTGCGAGATAGGTAAGCGCATCTACGACAAAGGCTTTATAGCCGCCAACGACGGAAATATCTCAGTAAAACTAAGCAAGAATGAATTTCTATGCACCCCCACAGGCGTAAGCAAAGGCTTTATGACCCCAAACATGATTTGTAAAGTGGACGCAAGTGGCAATGTCCTACAAGCCAAAGGCGGCTACCGTCCCTCTTCCGAAATAAAGATGCATATGCGGGTTTACAAGGAGCGGCCAGATGTCAACTCTGTGGTTCACGCTCATCCGCCGTATGCCACAAGTTACGCCATCGTAGGTACTCCGCTTACCGAACCCATCATGCCCGAGGCTGTAATTATCCTGGGCTGCGTGCCTATCGCCAAGTACGGCACACCCTCCACTGATGAAATCCCCAATGCCGTTGCCGAGTATCTACAACATTACGACGCCGTGCTACTGGAAAACCATGGCGCACTTTCCTATGCAGGAGACCTGCTTCAGGCATATCACAAAATGGAATCTCTTGAGTTTTATGCACAGCTACTATTCATATCAAATCAAATAGGAAAACCCCAACAGCTTGATAAAGAAAAAGTCACAAGACTCTACGAGCTTCGTAAAGAAATGGGCCTGCCAGGTAAGCACCCGGCAGATATCTGTGCAAGGCTTACCGGCGGCAAAGGCTGCCATTGCAATTGCCATGCAGTAAGCGAGACTCAGGTGATACCCAATACAGCAAAACCAGCACAAGCCCCCTACTCCGCCAACAATGTAAATGCAGAAGTAGTTGAAGCTGTTGTCCGCAAAGTGCTGGCCAATTTTACAAAGTAAGCACCCCCAAAGAGGTCTATAAGCACCCCCAAAGAGGTCTACATGAAAAAATCCAAACGTTTTCAAATACTACACAACCGCCCAGTAAATCGTGATGGCTTTATAAACGAATGGCCGGAAGCCGGTTTCATTGCCATGCAAAGCCCCTATGACCCTCAGCCATCAATACGGGTAGAGGGCGGCGTTATCATGGAGCTTGACGGCATTCCCCGCGACCAATTCGATTTCATTGACAGCTTCATCGCCGACTATGCCATCAACCCCTACAAGACCCATTTCATGGACATCCCCTCGGTAGAAATAGCCCACAAACTTGCGGATATCAACATCCCTCGTGAAGAAATTGTTGAAATCGCCTCCGGCCTTACCCCCGCCAAAATCACAGAGGTCATGAACCACCTCAACGTTGTAGAGATGATGATAGCAATGCAAAAAATGCGGGCCCGAAGCACTCCGGCTAACCAAGCCCACATAACCAATGTCAAGGATGACCCAGTACAGATAGCCGCAGACAGCGCGGAAGGGGCCCTGCGGGGCTTTGCGGAAGAAGAAACCACCGTAGGGGTTGCCCGGTACGCGCCACTCAATGCCATTGCCTTACTAATAGGCGCCCAAGTCGGCCGCCCCGGCGTGCTGACCCAATGCGCAGTGGAAGAGGCTACAGAGCTGACCCTAGGTATTCGTGGCTTTACCACCTATGCCGAAACCATATCTGTATACGGCACGGAGCCGGTATTTATAGATGGGGACGACACACCATATTCCAAAGCATTTCTCGCGTCAGCCTATGCATCCAGGGGGCTTAAAACCCGTTTTACATCGGGCACAGGATCGGAGGCCCTGATGGGGGCTGCACAGAAAAAATCTATGCTATACCTAGAGGCCCGCTGCCTGTACGCGGCAAAGGGTGCAGGTTCCCAGGGTATCCAGAATGGCTCCGTCAGCTGCATCGGGATACCAGCCTCGGTTCCTTCTGGGATACGGGCGGTGCTTGCGGAAAATCTTATCGCCGCGGTGCTGGACTTGGAAGTGGCCTCTTCCAATGACCAAAGCTTCTCCCATTCCGATATGCGCCGCACCGCAAGGACTATGCTACAATTTTTTCCTGGTACAGACTTCATTTTTTCCGGTTATGCAGGCACAGCCAACTACGACAACTTGTTTGCCGGCTCCAACTTTGACGCAGAGGATTATGATGATTACAACATTTTACAACGGGACATGATGGTAGACGGGGGCCTGCGCCCGGTTACGGAAGAAGAGGTAATCCGTGTCCGCAGGGAGGCAGGGCTGGCTGTGCAGGCGGTTTTCCGCTACCTTGGTCTGGCAGAGGTGACCGATGCCCAGGTGGAGGCCGTGACCTACGCCCACGGCAGCAAGGACACCCTACCCCGGGACGCCGCCGCCGATATCGCCGCCGCCGAAAGCCTAATGCGTCGTGGCCTTACTGGCCTTGATATTGTGAAGGCCCTGGCTGAAACCGGGTTTGAGCATATCGCCCAGCGGGTGCTAAACATGCTAAAGCAGCGGATTAATGGGGATTATTTGCAGACATCAGCTATTCTGGATGAGGATTACAATGTTATTTCTGCTATCAATGCCCCCAACAGCTACAAGGGCCCCGGCACGGGGTATCGTGTCAGCAGTAAGCGCTGGGAAGAAATTAAGGGCATTCCCAATATAATCGACAGGGAGGGGATTTGATTGCGGCAGTATGACAGCACTCCTCCTGAAAGTATGCAAGATGAGGCACTGGTTAAGCTTATTACCCGCATTGTATTGGAAGAAATCAATAAATTGTCTCTACCCAACCCATCGTATTCTCTAAACTCTAGAGCGGAGACTAGCCTCAACCCAAAAGAGGTAGTAGTCGGTATAGGCCCGGCCTACGGAACAGGCGCAGCCAAAACCATAAACGACCTGCCCCACAACACAATCCTTTCCGAAATCACGGCCGGCATAGAGGAAGAAGGTATGGACACAAGAGTTGTCCAAGTTTTTAAGTCTTCAGATGTTGCAATAATAGGCAAGGAAGCTGCCGATTTATCAGGCTCAGGCATCGGAATAGGCATCCAATCCAAGGGCACAACCATCATCCACCAGACAGATCTGCAAATCCTTTCCAATATAGAGCTTTTCCCTCAGGCCCCGCTTTTGACCTTAGCCCACTACCGCCAAATAGGCAAAAACGCCGCAAAGTACGCCAAAGGCGTAAGTGTCACTCCAATAGCAACCCAAAACGATCCGATGATTCGTGCCGCCTATCAAGTAAAAGCGGCCCTGATGCATATCAAGGAAACAGAGAAAGCAGACCGAAACAAAGAAACCCAGGAGTATAACATGCAAGAATGGGGGCAGATACAGTGAAATATCCACAAAGCACAAGCCCCGCAAGTTACCCCCTAAGCGCCCACATGGATGTACTGTCCAAAACAGGCAAAAAACAATCGGAAATCACACTGGACGCCGTAGTCAGGGGTGAGATTACTCCAGAGGACATAAAAATCTCCAGGGAAACCTTACTACTGCAAGGGGAAGCCGCAATCAAAAGCTCTAGGCCTCACCTGGCCCACAACTTCCAGCGAGCTGCAGAGCTGACAGATATCCCCGATGAGCTGCTGCTGCAAATGTACGGTAAGCTGCGGCCGTACCGCACCACAAAGGCAGAATTACTGGAAATGGCCAATACATTGAGAACCACGTACAATGCACCAATAACTGCAAAACTAATAGCAGACGCGGCAGAGATATATGAGAAGCGAGGCATCTTACTATGAGGGCTTCGTTTTATCACGGTTGGCATGTCATGTTAGAGCGCAATTGCTCATGCATGACACATGGAGGACAACATGAAAATCCTTGCTGCTGTTGACATAGGCAACTCCACAACAGAGGTATGCTTAGCAGAGGAAAACGAGTCGGGGAAAATCCGGTTTATTTCCACTGCATCCATACCGACAACAGGGCTAAAAGGCACAGTCAGCAATGTCACTGGGATACTGGCCGCATTGGAGGATGCTATCACTCAAGCTTATTCCAATACGCCAAGCCACTCCGCCAGCCACGTTCATGTCAACAAACCCGTCCAACCTACCAACCACGCCTATTCCCATAACCCCAGCTGGCCAATAACCCACATCCGAATCAATGAAGCCGCCCCGGTAATAGGCGGCGCGGCAATGGAAACCATTACTCAGACGGTGGTCACAGAATCATCTATGTTGGGACATAACCCAAAAACCCCGGCAGGGGCCGGGACAGGTTACGGCAAAACCATATGTATAGAGAATCTAAGCAAAGCAGCCACCGGCGAATCATATATATTGGTGGTTTCAGAAAAAACAAGCTACAACGAAGCTGCAGCACTGATAAACCAAGCCAAAGATATAAGCATAACTGGTGCTATTTTGCAGCAAGACGAAGCTGTGCTGGTATACAATCGCCTAAACAAAAAAATCCCTATAATTGATGAAGTCCGCGATATTTGCAAAATAAATGAAGGTATCGAAACCGCAATAGAAGCTGCACTACCGGGGCAGGCTATCGGAATGCTGTCAAACCCTTACGGCATCGCCACACTGCTAAAGCTTACACCAGAGGAGACAATTCATGTCACGCCAATAGCTAAAAGCCTAATTGGCGCAAAGTCTGCTGTAGTAATGAAACAACCCATAAACGCCCCACCCGCCCACCACAAAACCGCAAAAAACTCTTCCCCACAAAAAATCGGCAAAATATATATAGAAGGCAACAAAAGCATCGCCATAGACTTCAACCAAGGCGCAAAGTCCGTAATGCAAGCAATAGAATCTGCAGGCCACATTACAGATATCCAAAGCGAACCAGGCACAAACATTGACAAAATGCTGACCAAAGCAGTAAGCAGCATGGCAGCCCTAGCTCCATCAGGTAAGGAACCCCAAATCCGCGATCTTTTCGCGGTAGACACCTTTGCACCTGTGGCTATATCTGGGGCACTGGCCGGAGAAATCAGTCTGGAAAAAGCAATAGCCGTGGCCGCCATGGTAACAGCCGGACGCCTTCCAATGGAGGCAATAGCCCATGAACTGGCAACAAAAACCGGAATATACACCACCGTGGTAGGTGTAGAGCCAGTAATGGCCACCCTAGGTGCGCTAACAACACCAGGGTCAGGCTTCCCAATAGCAATGCTGGACTTAGGCGGCGGATCAACAGACGCAGCAATCATGAACGCAACCGGTCAGGTAAAATCCGTGTCCCTTGCGGGGGCCGGGGAGCTAGTTACCATGATGATACAGTCCCAACTGGGCCTTTCCAGCCGCCAAACAGCAGAAAATATAAAGAAATACCCCGCCGCCAAGGTAGAAAGCATGTTCCACATAAGGCTGGAAAACGGCGAGGTAATCTTTTATGAAGACGGAATAGACCCAAGATTCTTTGGCTCGATAGTGGTACTTTCGCCGGCGGGGATGATAAAAATAGATGAAGAACAGCCTATCGAGAAAATTGTAAGCATAAGACAGGACGCAAAGCGCGGGGTGTTTGTAGACAATGCCATTCGCGCAATAAAAAAATTGACCGCCGATGCAGGCCCAGCAGGTAAGATAAAGCATGTGATTCTAGTAGGCGGTTCCGCCGAGGATTTTGAGATACCTGGGTTTTTGTCTGCGGCCTTTGCAGACATGGGAATGGTATGCGGCCGAGGCAACATCCAGGGCAAGCTAGGGCCACGCAACGCCGTCGCTACCGGGCTAATAATGGGATATGCCGGGGAAGACATATAAGCAGAAGAATGCAGCTTCCAAATATAGAACAGTTCATGAAATATAAGTAGGAGTCGCATAAGCGCGTTTCCAAGAGGGGCAAATGTGAGCATACAGCACGATTTAAAACCCGCAGTGTATATATATGAGCTAATGTCCAATTTAGATGCCCTGAAGGAAATCTGCGCCGGGCTTGAGGAAGAAGGCGTACTGTATGCCATTTTTTCAGGCCATCCAGATACTACAGATGACCTAACCAGCAAAGCTAGTGATGCAACAAAAGCAAGTATACAGACCTACCACGCCATTGACATAGCTAATGCAAGAATCTTAGCCCATAACGCTGCCAACCACTCGAGACTACACGTAGGCATAGGCATAAACGGAAAATCCGCTGCAATGCAAATGAGAAACTGCCCGGCAGACAAACCCGTGTTTCAAATTGAGACAGATAACCCGCGAGAATATAGAAACCTAGGTACAAACGCTGCAAGAGCCGTAAAAGGAGTAATGTTTATATGAGCATTTACACAAAAACCGGTGACCAGGGAAAAACAATGCTGCAAGACGGCGTTCTAATCTCAAAACATCACCCGACCATACAAGCCATGGCCGCCTTGGACGAGGTAAACGCTCATATTGGCATAATTAAAAGCCAACTTTCCTCTACCGAGCCTTCGGCAGATATAGAGCAAGTACAACAAAACATAATGACTATAATATCCCTTATTTCTACTACTTCGACAAAGAAAGTATCCTACAACAGCCATTTTGGCGCAGGATGGAAGGATCATTTCGCGGATGAAACCAAGGCCATGGAGACAAACATAGATGCCATTACCGCCATGATGCCACCGCTTAAATCCTTTGTGACCTACGGCACAAGTCCGCGGTCGGCAATAATAGATCTGGCACGGGCAGTGACAAGGCGGGCCGAGACTTATTTATCCAAATCAGCAGAATCCTCCGACTATGCCCACTATTGCTTCGCATATATAAACCGGTTGTCGGACTATCTATACGCATTGGCGCGATATGCGGATTTCGAATATGCCGTGATACAAGCGGTAAATGAGGCGCTGCATGTTGATGTGTCAGCCAATGATACAGCAACAACTTATGGCACATCAGCAACATCAATAAAGGCAGGCAGGGGCAGCCAAAATACAACGGCTTTGACGCGCCACACCAATAGCCATGATGACATAGCCCATATAACCATAAGCAAAGCCAAGGCCCTATTAGAAGCCATACAGCAAGCCGCCCAATCCATAAACCTACCTATAGCAGCCGCGTGTACAAACGCTGCAGGCAGCCCGATAGCCCTACATGTAATGGACGACGCACTGCCTATAAGCAGTGAAGCTGCTATAGCAAAAGCCTACACCGCAGCAGTAGTAAAAATGCCCACGGCAAAACTTAGCACGCTAGTGCAGCCTGGCCAGCCATTCTATGGCTTGGAAGCATTGGGGGGCGGGAAGCTCCTACCAATTGGCGGCGGCGTCCCGATATATAATGCCGCAGGCCTCATAATAGGCGCAATAGGCGTAAGCGGCGGCACAGCCGAGCAGGATCACAATCTTGCAACGGAAATCTCAAGCCAACACATCATAATAAAGAGTTGAACCGCTTTTTCCAAAAAGACCAAAACCGCAAACACATCGCAAGATACCAATGAAGCAATGCTCCACTGCGCGAAACCGCTTCTCATGAAACCTGAAACCTGCCAATAAAGGAGCAACCCCATGCAACAGTCCGAACTGATAAACCAAATAGTAAGTGAAGTTATGAAAGAGCTTTCCCTGCCATCTCAGCCAGCCAACGTAGAGCAGCAAAAGGGTATTTCTTTTGCGACCAGCTCACGAGCCCAGCGCACAGCCCAGCAGAAGGAAGTGCATTCATATACCGCCAACCACGCAGAATACGGCATATACTCAGACATAGAAACCGCCATTACCCAGGCACGCCAGGCTCAAAAGCAAGTAGCCCGCCTACCCATGGCCACCCGTGAGAAAATCATCGCCAATATCCGCAAAAAAACCTTGGAAAACGCAGGAGTACTTTCTGATATGGCAGTGGCGGAAACCGGCATGGGCAACGCCACAGACAAACGGGCAAAACACCAGCTCCTAGCTGCCAAAACACCAGGTATTGAGGATATAACCACCCAAGCCTTCTCCGGTGATAGTGGCCTCACTTTGGTAGAGCAAGGGCCCTTTGGGGTAATTGGGGCTATCACCCCTTGTACCAACCCCAGTGAAACCGTGCTTTGCAACACAATAGGGATGCTGGCGGCTGGCAACACAGTTGTATTCAATCCCCACCCCGCAGCGGTGAAGGTTTCTAATTACGCAGTTCATCTTATAAATCAGGCCTCCTTTGAGGCAGGAGGCCCGGAGAATATCGCCGTCTCCACAGCCAGGCCTACATTGGAATCCGGCAATGCCATTTTCCAGCACCCGGACATTGGGCTTTTGGCAGTAACCGGCGGGCCCGGAGTGGTAACCGCAGCCCTAAAATCCGGTAAACGGGCCATAGGCGCAGGTGCGGGCAACCCACCAGTGCTAGTGGACGAAACCGCTAACATCAAGGAAGCCGCTGCACACATAGTAGCCGGGGCCACCTTTGACAATAACCTGCCCTGTATCGCAGAAAAAGAAGTAATTGCTACAAAAAAAATAGCCGATGAGCTAATCCATTATATGAAACAAAACGGCTGTTACATGGCCAAGCCTCAAGAAGTAGAAAGACTATGCGAAACTGTACTGGAACACAAAAACGGCCAGCCAAGGCTAAATAGACACTGCGTAGGCAAAAGCGCTATAGAGCTACTGAAGATGATAGGCATTGCCCCAAATGAAGAAATCCGGTGCATCATATTCGAAGGCCAAGAGTCACATATACTAATCCGCGAGGAGTTAATGATGCCCATCCTAGGCATAGTCCGGGCTCAAGATGTATATGAAGGAATCCGCATTGCCGTGGCCTTGGAGCAAGGTAACCGCCATTCCGTTCACATGCATTCTAAAAATGTAGACCACCTGACCCTGTTTGGCCAAGAGGCCGATACCGCAATTTTTGTAAAAAACGCGCCGTCTTATGCAGCCCTAGGCTTCGGCGGTGAGGGCTTTTGCTCCTTCACCATAGCCAGCCGCACTGGAGAGGGGCTAACCAGTGCTAGAACCTTTACCAAGAGCAGGCGCTGCGTTATGGGTGACAGCTTGTGCATCAGGTAGAGAGGAGAACTATCCATGACAGACCTAAAAGCTTATCTATATGAAAAAGTTAAGCCCATCATCGAAGGCTGGGATGAGGAAGGCATATACGCAATCTCATTCTTCGTCTACTCAAATGGGGCACACACGTATCAGCAGTGCAAAAATGTCAGCACCTTTGCTGTCAGTTATAACACGGAAAAGGACTGCGGCAACGCCCCTAAGTACTGCGAAACAAGATGGAATTATGCCTTTTGGCGGCAGAACACCACCAGCATTATCGACCCTTACGAAGAAAATAACGAAGGCATGAAAGTCCTCTTCCAGTGGTACAAAGAAAAGGGGATCGAAAACATCGGGCACGAAGACAGCAGTACTATGTACGATGAAAACCACTACTATATCGGCAAAGGCCCCATAGGCTACTACGAGCTGCTAACCGTGGCTTCAGAGGTGGCAAAGCAGCTACAAATCGAAGGTCTGATTTCCTGCAAGTTTGGAAATATCCCGATTATAGTACATGCCCTGGAATATTGCTGGTATATTGAAGAAGCAACCGCAAATGCCAACCCAAATGGTGAAGCCGATGATTTTTTGAAAGCAATATCAGTGGATTTTGACGAAGATGAAATAATTTGCAAATGCGACTATTAATGCGTGAGGTGATAGCATGGAAATAAACCAAGTAAACATTGAAAAAATCGTCAAGCAAGTACTAAACGAAATGGCCCAGCCAGGCAAGATCCCATCCGGCAATATGTCTGCCCAACCCATCCCCACCCAGGGCCGGGTAGCAATGCTGGTAGCCAAAGAGAAATTCGAAATCCAGCACTACCCTATCCCAACCCTAGGAGACAATGAAATCCTAGTAAAAATCGAAGGCTGCGGTGTATGTGGCACGGACGCCCATGAGTACAAAAACGACCCATTCGGCCTAATCCCGCTGGTGTTGGGCCATGAAGGCTCGGGTACAATTGTGGCAATGGGCAAAAGCATTGCAAAGGACAGTGCAGGCAACCCGGTAAAAATAGGCGACAAAATTGTCACCAGCGTCATGGTTGACGAGGATACTGACATCACAATGACAGACATGAATAAGCTAAACCTATCTGACTCATCCTCAGTATATGGCCTTCTTCCCGACGACCATGTGCATTTTAATGGATGGTTTGGAGATTACTTGGTTATAAGAGGCGGCTCGTCATTCTTTGTGGTAAATGATTTGAACCTGGAGCTTCGCCTGCTGGTAGAGCCCGCCGCTGTAGTAATCCATGCTGTGGAGCAAGCCAAGAATACCGGGTTGCTGCGGTTCAACACCCGGGTTCTGGTTCAAGGCTGTGGCCCAATTGGTCTGCTGCTGATTGCGGTGCTGCGCACTATGGGCATTCACAATATTATCGCAGTAGACGGCGAAGACAAAAGGCTCACCTTTGCCCGTGAGCTTGGCGCAACGGAAACCATCAACGTAAAGGCTCACAACAGCCCAGAATCCATGCTGGAAGCAGTAAAGAAAGCTACTGATGGCAGGTTTGCAGATTTCGCCTTCCAGTGCACCGGCTCCCCAGGGGCCCACGGCGCTGTATGGAAGTTTATCCGCAGGGGCGGCGGCCTGTGCGAGCTTGGCTTCTTTGTGGACAACGGCGATGCCACCATCAACCCCCACCACGATATCTGTAAAAAAGAGATTACTGTTGTTGGCTCCTGGGTGTACACCCTGCGGGATTACGCCACAACCTTCGACTTCCTAAAGCGGGCAAAGGCCATTGGCCTGCCACTGGAGAAGCTGATAACCCACAAGTACTCTCTAGAGCAGATTGACGAGGCACTAAAAATGAACCTTCGCATGGAGGGGATTAAGGTGGCTGTGATAAATGAGTAATCAGGCAGTGGGGCTTTTAGAGGTTTTTGGCCTGGTAACGGCCTTTGCCGCAGCAGATGCTGCATGTAAGGCTGCCAATGTCACCATAGAGGCCTTTGAAAACAACAAGCCTGCTAATGCCGAAAGCCTGGAAATACCACTTCTTGTACTGGTAAAACTG
>Ga0123355_10012817_pt1 | contig 13005 bp, 6 predicted proteins | sample TergutEmb28metaG_3_FD_89872 | JGI IMG/M metagenome (GOLD analysis project Ga0123355, IMG submission 89872) | Embiratermes neotenicus P1 segment gut microbial communities from Petit-Saut dam, French Guiana - Emb289 P1 | ecosystem: Host-associated > Arthropoda: Insects > Digestive system > Gut ... | reverse complement strand
TTGCAGTAAATAAATAAATACATATATATATATATCTACATATATACCTACGGTGAATTCTGTACTGTCGGTCACTCCTCAGATTTCCGTTTCGCTTGGCCCTCGTATTTAATAACGCCATAATTTGTGTTATTCACCGAACATTGTTATAAAGAGACAGTTGAGGATAATAAGATAGGTGCAGCAGGCAGAATGCATTGGGCCGGTAAAAAATGCTACAAATATTGGCCGGGAAACATTAGAGGAATTTAGTTCGTGATATATATATATATACATATATATATATATACATATATATATATAACTTAGAGGTAGTATAATATTAAAATTTGTCGTATACTGCAGATATGTATTGGAATGGTGTGCAATGGAGTCTACGGGCTCATTATCAGCTTCAGTGATGGGTCGTAATTCAGTGGTTCTAAAAATTTCCGCTTCTTATTACTTCTCTGTTTCTCCTCACCAAAATTATCTCACTTCGCAGAATGTGGAGTATTTCGGTTATCTGGGCAGCGTGGAAGCAAGTCATGCAAAAAGTACACTTGAAATTAAATCCATGATTGTCATGGCAAAAGTAGAATTCAACAAGAAGACTCTTTTCACCAGCAAACTGGATTTCAGTTTAAGGAAGGAACCAGTAAAATGCTACATTTGGAGCAGAGTTTTGTATGGTGCTGAAACTTGAACACTTCGGAAAGTGGATGAGAAATGCCTGGGAAGTGTTGAAATGTGGTGCTGGTGAAGAATGGAGAAGATCATTTGGAAGGATAGTGAGAGAAATGAAGTAATGTATAGAGTCAAGGAGGAGGGAAAGGCTTGTCACATCTTGCTTGGGAACTACTTTCTAAAACATATTATTGAAGGAAAGATAGAGGGGAAGGATAGAAGTGATGGGAAGACGAAGAAGAAAACATAAGAAGCTACTGGATGATCTTACGGAAACGACAAAATGCTTGAAATTGAAAGAGGTAACATTCGACCCACTCTGTGGATAACTTGCTTTGGAAGAGGCTATGGATCTCTCTTATCAGAGACTACAGGATAACTGAATGAATACAAAAACAGAAATATTTAAACTCTAAAAATTTAAGTCCACGTAAAATTGTATTTAAAAAATCAGGATCTTTCAAATAGTAATAAAATAAAAACTGGTAGAAAAAAAAAGTTTAAGTCCTACTGAGCCGATTTACTCAACTCGAGGAACCTTAAGTAAAACCCGCGGACTGCAATTTGAGAAGCACTGTGTTATAACATCATTCCAAGTAAAAATATATTGCATAATATTGAATATAATAGGTACATAAGTTTTTTTTTTTTTTTTTTTTTTTTTAAATTACGGTGGGAGAAAAAATAGTCTCCACGAGTCCCTACCTCGGGCCTCGTGGGCCGTCAAGGTCTGCGAAACACACTTTGAAGCCCCCGCTGTAGCAAACGCAGTAACGAAACTCCCGGTGTTATAATGGGCACAGAATTTTTTGAATAGGTGAGGGAACTTAAAAGCGTTATTATAATGTGGCAGACGCAACAGACACGTTTTGTTCTGTTTATTTGCTGCATGTGCAATTGTTGAACTTGTATTTGTTCCCTTGTTACATAGAATGAGTTGTTTACTTTCTTGGTAAGGTCATCCAGTGCTTTACAACCTGATCGTGATAAACTCTTAGTAGTCACGGTAAGACTGTCTTGTGGGCTGCTCCTTTCCGGAGGGTATGTCAAGTACGTCAGAAGGGTTACCTACTTGTTCAATGCCGTGTTACACTTTTATTTCTGCCAGACTCGTGGACGCGTTAATCTGTTAGATGTGCGAGGCAGATAGGTTGAAGTTCGTCCAGATTGCTCGTGGTTCTAATCGTCTCCCCGTAAATGTGGACGGTATGACGAGCCCGATTCCAAGCAACGCTATTCACCGGGGCTCTCGACACGAGTGGCTCCGCACAGAGCGGGTATTTAAAAGACAGGATGTCCAAGGAAAAGTATTTTGGAGATTTCAAGTCACTGAACGAGCAGTCTGAATAAAGTCGACAAAAATAATTTTCAGCATCGTTAACACAAGCAGGAAAACATTTATTCTCGAAGAACATTCAGAAACCGCTGGAATGCGGAGAAACGGGAGACGTGCCTGAAGATGTTTGATCAAATTGCGACATACAGCATATGACAGATGGAGAAAGCAATATACTTTCCTCTGTGAGCCGAATCTTCCTGTGGTGCACCGCATAATTTTGCGCTAATAATAACTTTCAGATAAAGCAGTCAGTAGGCAGTGGGATCAAGTCAGGTATTTGTCACCACTGCATGTTTGAAATATAAAGTCAAAATTAAAAACACTGACAGGGACATAAGAAAATACGTGCATATCAAATACAAATGTACCGCAGAATCAAATTGTTTTAAACAGTTATTGTGGTGACATCTATGCTTGGTACAGATCAATGAAAACAAAAAAAAAAAACTGTTCGGCAGCTTTAACGTCTTTGTATTCAGATTTTCGGATTTCTACCTCTACTAATTATCTTGGCCGTGCCCACACCTTGTTGTATTACAAGAAATTATTATTATCATTATTATTATTATTTCCCTGCAGTGCCTCAGCTGGCAGTCGCCGTTTTTTTTATCGTGGACACTTGGTTAAGGAGCAGTCTGAAGAAGGTTATTCAGTCATGATTGGAACAAGTGACAGCAAGTAACTGGGAGCAAATAGACAAGAAGGTGTAAATTCTTGAACAAAATATTTCGTCTAGTATTGACTGGTAATAATAATAGTAATAATAATAATAATACTGTTTCAAATATAAATTCCAGTGATTTTAATAAAGGCAATTCTCCTGGTGAATTCATAGAAACAAAATGGACTTTCGACAACCAGGTCCAAAGAAGCATTTGCAAGGTCAGTCAGCACAAGCAATATTCTTCATTATTTACCACGGTGATTTATGGATCATGTTAGTGAAAGAAAAACAAGTATGAACAAAACACAATCAAGACTTCTTACAGAGCCGTGAGCAAAGTAGCATGTACTCGTGCAAGGAACTTTGTGTGGGATCGTTATGGGTCTAACAGTAAGAAACTAGTATCTTATTTACTGGGACCAAACCCTTCTGACAGAATAAATTTATTAGGACATGTCGCGTGTGAAGGAATAAATACTATCATTTCAAGAAGTGTCATTTCCCTTGTGTTTGTTAGAACCTAAGGTAATAATTCTATAAGGATATAGCAGTCGTAGCACAACTATATTATCAGGTGTATAGAACTTACCAACACCTGATAATATATCTTTATTGTTGCACCGTGCATTTTGTAGAATCACTTTAATTATCACACCAACTAATGCACTTACATAAAATTTCACATTAAAACATTTAAAATCGTTCCAACATGTTTCGATCCTTAGATCATCCCCAGGGAGCTACGTTGTTCCTTGCTAAAGTCATTTTAAAACACTCATTAATTAACTCCTTTATATTAATAGGGTACTGTGGCAGCATGTCGTGTTGTGTAAGGGTATGTCGTTGAGAATGCGCCTGACTATAAGTGTGCGTAGTGTGTTACGTTGCGACAGCCAGTCTCTCGCAACGTAACACACTATGCACACCTATAGTCAGGCGCATTCTCAACGACATACCCTTACACAACACGACATGCTGCCACATCACCCTATTAATATAAGGGAATTAATTAATGAGTGTTTTTAAAATGACTTTAGCAAGGAACAGCGTAGCTCCCTGAGGATGATCTTAGGATCGAAACATGTTGGGCCGATTTTAAATGTTTAATATGAAATTTTATATAAGTGCGAAGTTGATGTGATAATTAAACCTGGTAATATAGTTGTGTTACAACTGCTATATCGTTATAGAATTATTACCTTAAATATTATCACATTTTTGCAGGAAAATGTGGTGACCCATTTCCAAAGAGCGAACCATAATTTCGGTAAAAGCACAAAATTAGGCCAGGCTTGATAAGAACAGGGATCCTTACGAAAATAAGGAGGACATTACAATTGGCAATATGCTGGTTACTATAAAGATAGTTACAACTGTGTATGTCTGTACATAAAGCATATGACCAACAAGTAGCAGTGCCATTTTCAACAAATAATTCCATATTGTGCCACAGTGCAAGGAAGTATAGTATTTAAATAGTATTTAATACTGACCTGAACACCAGAATATCTTCCTGACACGGCGGCTAGAAGGTCTTAGAATTTCTGCACCAAAGAAGATACTTCTAGAGCTGACGTCTCTTCACAAAAAATTTCTACACAAATTATGGTACACCTGAGGTAAGAAATTTCCAGATACTGGAAATGAATATGGATAGAAATGTAATAGACAAAGCGTTTTATTTTAGTTACTAAAGAAACCTGATTTCGGAAGAGACTGCAACACAGAGTTCCAAAGATACAATAAAACAAAGACGGAAATGAAAAGAATTAAATTGAACACAAAAGCCAGTGGATACGAAAGAAGGCTCTTGTAAGGTCATGTCCAGAGCACTATATACCTGTGTTAATAAAATCTGGATTTGAAATATGAAGGCCTCCCGAAAATTAGACATAACACAAGTGCTTTTTTTGTCACCACTTCTAAGTTCTACGTAAGTATACTACCAAGCAAATTCTGTTAACAGAAGAAAATTTAAATTTGAAGAGATAGTTACAAGGATGCTGACTACACTGAAAAATCAATTTAGGGTAGGGACTTCGGGCAACGCTACGGTAATAGAGAGCCTAACACCATCCTGAAATTCATATTGGATCATGATGATTTAAACCAATCCATGACGCTTGCAATTAAATGCCAACTACCTCCATAGACAGAAGGATTTCAAATTTACCCTAACCCTAAATTCATTCACGACCGTATGGTGCAACAAGACCATCAATATGTGAGAATTAAAGGTCCATACAGTGTACGGAGATCAACATTGACGTGTCACGAACTGAGTTCTTGGAATGCTCAAACGCTGAATTTCGAAACATTCAGCTCTCAGGAAAGGGCGGTGAAGTATCACAAAAATTGCGTCTTACCTCTGAAAACTCAAAACTTTATCAACAGCACAGACAGTACTCCACATTCCGCGATTTCTACATAAAACCTACTAAGTATTTGTAAAAAAAAAAAACTCTTTGTATTAGGACGTCACAGAATGATAATATTTATCACTCCATGCTACCTCTTCTACACAAGATACTGTGCAATTTTTAAAGAGGTTTATTATTTACTTTTTATGTGTACTCTGTTTTAGTTTGTATAGGATAATGACAGTCGAAATGAATTAAAAGTTCTGCAAAAAAAAAAAAAAACTTTTCCGGAATGCTGTGATAAAGTCAAAATTTCTCACTCCTAAAAATGTAGCTGAAATTGATCGTGCCTAAGTAGTTCTTGAATCGCTTCAAGGCATCCTTTCAAACGGGCCGCAGAACTCTTTGCTACAACCGTCTCACGTTTTGGCATTTACACTTAGAACGACATAATAAAGTGTAAATATTTATAAAGTTCTGGCCTACCGTCCTTCTTAGTATTATTTGCATAATACACCAAAGAAATGCTGCAAAATTGTGCAGAAAGTATTTTACATCCTTGCATTTTTCTATATTGAAACGCTGAAAAATGAAGGAGGATGAGGTGACGTGACTTTACTTGTTGCGGCTCAAGATTTTAATTTGGATTGCTATTGGCCACCATATGTGTAGCGTAATTAACCCTTTAAAATCCTGTAGTATCTCTATGTACCACCAAGGTTATCACTAAAATCTCAGTATGTTACCTGCACGGCGTTTTATAATTTACATATGATTCTTACAATAAACCAATTGATCCTTGCTATACAGGACCCATACATTGGCCTTTCATATACCTACTGAATGCATTGCCTATGAGGTACGAATTGAATCTTTATGTAGTGTAGCCTATTTTTATCTTCAAAGAATTGTGCCCTATTGTTACTGCTCTTGCAACAGCACAAAGAATAAGACGAGCTGCGCAGTTCTGAAGACGGCTACATCCTTCTATACGTTGAGTAAACACATGCATCAGTGATCATTCTAATTGGCTCATCCTCTTTGAAGAGTCTGCGCTTCAGAAGTAGGAGTTAGGCACATCGAAAACAGAGCCAAGACACATGTCCAAGTAGAGAAATATTATTCTGGTTAACAGAAAGGGAACCGGGTCATACGTCTCTTACACACCTGAGTTAAATGGTGAGTAGAAAACCTCTAATGAGACTATGACCACAAATACGACAAAATGTGACGGTTCGTCTGTAGCTGACGCGACAGAAACATTGACCATAGCAATACATAACTCGCATCCAGGTGGGTGGCGGAAAAATACTTACCTTGTAAAACACCCTACTTAGTTCGTAACTTTGTGTCTATGCTTAAGACAGAGCGTGGTTTCTGGGTGACGTCACAACTGTGTTTAATGTATGGGTACACACACACACAAACATATATATATATCGCCAATTTCCATTTAAATATTTTTTTCAAGGTTACGATTTTTTTTCAAATGTTATCTCAGTAACAACGCTTTACAGAAATATCAGACAGTGCGGAAAATAGGGTGGAAACGTTTCATGCCCTTGACAGTTGGTGTTTTATATTGACAATGAACAGTTTAAAATCATCTTAGTCTATGGCTTGTAACTGAGATTATACACGTATATTTCTTCGAACTTTGTTGTATGCGCAAAATTTGTCGCAGATGAGCAGAAATTGTTTTCTTAATAAATTTTACGTTTCGTATTCAATAAATATATTTATAACCACCAGAATTCCCCGTTGAAATTTCAACGAGCTTTTTCCAAGTAACTGCAAAATCCTTGAGTGAACAAGGTGAATTTTAGAGATGTGCGCAACATATGCTTTTATCATTCTCACTGTACTCAAGATAGTTCTTGAGGCATGGACCTTACTCCCTGCTGGCATTATTTCCAGCGGAATGGGCAAAGAGGTCTTTCTAGCGAGACAGCCTTGACGTGGTTCGAGGAAGTGGGAAAGAATTAGATTAAATTTGCCGATACATAGTTAAGCAGCCAGCCAGAGGAGACACCAAAGAACGCAGAATTAATGAATGTGTGCAGCAGTATTAACATAAGGGAAGCCATTGTTTGATTATGAATATTCCCATTCAGGGGATTATCCTTATGAAAGAAGGAATACAAAGCATTAAAAACGGGAAAATCAGTTAGATCGTTTGAAAAAAACAGGACGTATTATTAGGGCCAAGAAAGAAAGGAACATCCTACATATACTAAAAAGAATAAAGATTAACTGGATTGATCACATTTCCAGTAGGAACTGCTCTCTAAAACACGTCATTGAAGAAAAAATAGAACGGAAGCGACTCGTAGTAAGAAGATGTACACAACTACTGGGTGACCTTAAGGAAAAAAGATACTGGAACTCGAAGCATGACACACAAGACCGCATTCTGTGGAGAACTCGCTTCGTAGAGTTATGAACCTGTCGCTAGAGACAAAAGGAAACGAATGATTTTGACTTCACCTAATTTTATGTCCCTCCCCATAAAAGGTATGCAAAATTTGGAAAAACCTAAACATGCAGTGAAAGACGCCAAGGACACGGGTTTCTAAACCGCACCACTTCTTACATCAAATATGACGCCGTAGAAGCCTAAACCACCTCCAAATTTTAGAGGACAAATGCAATATAAGTAACATTACCAATTATAACGCTACAATTATTTTATGAAGTTATAGTGAGTGTAATGACACGTGTAAATTCAAGTGTTATGCAATAACAAGACAATGACTGAGAAATCCTTAATAAACTGTTTCCGCTTGTCACTAAAAGTAGGGATTTTATTGGAGATTATTAAAATGAAAATAGTCCTCTACGTGTGTCACACTTAACCTTTAACAATTAATGTGAGGCCGAAATTTGAATCTGAGTAAATTTAGTGATTAGATAATTGAAACATCAGACTTATTGTTACTGGTTTATATTCGTCGAACTCCCTAAAACAGCATATCACGTGGTAAAAATATCTGTTACAAAAAGAATATAAGCTGTGAAACCTGCACTGGACAGCTGTAAGAGCCGAAGTCCTAAAATTCTGAAAACGGGTTAAATTAAATATTCTATTATATAAACTAACAAGAAATATCATTTGTCTTAGACAATATTTAATATAATGAGGCTAAGGTTTCAGATATTCTGTTCTTCTACAGTTGCCCGAAAAGACATAATAAAGACTACAATCCGGTAGGTATGTAGTCGTCGAAGGAGGGGGATTGTATTTAACATCGTAAACTGATAGGAAATGTCTTGCTAACTGGTTACTTAGAATGCAGAGATCGGAGTAGAGGAGAATAAAATGACGATGAAAGCGTTTATTTTAATCAGGCGGCTTACGGTTCTTTAAGATGGCCCATTATCCTTATGCTGCGTTGCTGAAGCTTTTGTTAATAACAATACTAATATATACACAAGTGTTTTAATTTATCACACATAATTTTGTAACTTTGTGGTAAACCCCATTAACAGTAAAAATTTTCATAAATATGCAATGACGGGCAACAAAACGGAGCTAATATGTATTTTTATTAGTGCAACATTTTTCGACCTTACAGTAGGTCATCATCAGGCGCTACAATTTGTATAAAATATAAAGGGGAAACAAAAATTTGCCTTATCGGTATTGATATCTCAATTTACATTTCATCGTGTTGCATTACATGTATGGTTTCAAAAAACAGAGTAGTTACAACAATTAAAATTGGTTGTATAGGCATGGTGTCGATGTTGGTAAAGTGGGCGATTCAGGAAGTTATTTCCACGTTGTGTGGGGTATCAAAGATGTCCTGTAAATATTGGTATATAATAAAATGAGCGTAAAGATGGAGGACAGTTATCGATATTTTCTACAGTACTAAAAAGGTACTTACGTTCCCGGTGGAAGGAAATGTTTCTGTACTCAAGTTGGGTCGAACTGTCAGGTTGTGTCCGGACACCACAACCTAACAGCTCAACCCAACAGTCTTTACCAATTAAAGTTTCCGGACACAGCCTGACAACTCAGACTTTACCAAGCAATGGTTCCGGACACAACCTGACACTTCGGCCCAACTTGAGGACCGAAACGTTCTTCTTCCACCGGGAACTGAAGTAGACTCCAGTTGAAATGTGATGGCACACAGTGACGCATGGGAGGGGAAGTGAAGGTGAAACTGGCGAATGGAGTGGATAGCTAGTACCTTTCACACTACCTCGCAATATGGTGTATCCAGCATTACTACCAACAATAAAAGCTGATGCGCACGCCTCGACTGCCAGTAGTCGACTGAACTGACGCCCCCGCCGATTTAAATGGACTCGCCGAAAGACGAAATCTGGTTTCTGCGCGTGTGCCATCACATTTCAACTGACCTGTACCTCTTTAGTTCTATAAAAAAAGCATTGATAACTGTTCTCTGTCTTTCAGCTCGTTTTATCACACACCAGTATTAACAGGACGTCCTTGAAACCCCACACAAAGAAGAAATGGCGCACTGAATCACCCAACTACCACCATCGACACCATGCCTATATAACCAAATTTAACTATATTAACTACAGTTTTTATAAAAATATACCTGTAAGGCAACATGATAAACATTGTACAATTGAGATCTCGATTCCAATAAGGCAATTTTTATATATTCCCTTTTACTTTTTATACAATTTATAGTGCCTGGTGATGACCTACTCTTTCGTCGAAACATGTAGCATGAATAAAAATACATATAATCTCAGGTGTGTTGACTGTCATTGCATAATTATCAGTTGAAACACAACGGGGTATTCAGCTTTAAACTGACCATAAATTGTTTACTATAACATTTAAACTATCCTAATTCCTGATCAAGAAAATGTGGTGAGTATTAGAATAAACGGCACAAAAAAGATATAATTTTACAAACCAGTTAACACAATACCCTCTTATAAAATGAGTGTTATGTCCTTCTCAGTGCAATTCAATGCAATCAATTTTTATCTCCGTTCTTGCAAACGTGCCTTGTACCACTTATCCACAAGTACTGCCGTAACTTAAGTTACTAATAGTACACGTAGCTCATATTTACTCTTCGCTTGTTTAAATGTCTTGTAAGTTGCAATGCACAGTACTTCATTTATATTTTATCGCCTCTGGCGTATAGGATTATGTTGCAAGACATAGATGCAAAATATCTGTTCTGACTTTTTAAATTTTTTAGTATGCTGGGCAAAATAGTAGACATTTTATTCCGCAATTGTCATCGTTCCCGACGACTTCAAGTAAAAATAGTTGTGTAAGAAAGGTTATCAGGTGTTTATGATTAAAATGTACAAAAATTGGTAATACATTATAACAAAAATTTCACACTTTATCCGAAGTTTAACGCTAAAATATCCCCTTGAACTCTACAGTAATTAACGTTATGATACAGAGTGATTAAGGGAAATATAGTTGCACAAACTCGATAAAGAAATTACCCGCCTCATATGGAAAGATACAGATAATTACAGTAGTCATAGTATCCGAAACTTGATTCAGTCCTGAGCCAAATGAATCCAATCGGTGCACTGTCATTCTGTAACGTTAATCTACAGGTAAACGTAAATTTCCCCCTATTTTCAATTAGGCATTTGTCATGGAGATATGTGGGAAGAGTGGAAGCATAGCCCCAGCCCTAACTGGAATTCAGTGGTCAGATTCCGGCTCTAGCATCTTTATCATAACCAGAGAGTCCCACCGTCCACTGGCAAGAAAGATACCCGAGCTTCAAAGACAGTCTGGAAAGCGTGGCCACTTTCCCCTCACAACTGCTGAAGCCTGTTTCCCCTGCTGCACAGATCTGTAGTACGAACTAATTCCCCTTTTATTTCTATATTCAAATTAACACTTAATCTCAGGTCCTATATGTCTTAAATTTCTGTCATACTGTCCCAAATTTCTCGATGAAATTTTGAATTTTGAATTGAGTGAACTTTGGACGGAAATAATAATGATACACATTCCTAAAATCTAGACTTCCTCACGAACATCACTCCTATTTATTCATGTTGTTCAAGGACACGTAATTTACACATATTAACGGTTGTTTAAATATCCTACATGTAGAAAATGTTGATTTTGGTTCCCTGTCATATTTGTATGTTCTTTTTTGGATCAATTCCGTTACTGACGCATATGAGTCTTTCTGTATTATTCATTAATTTGGGGAAACAGCGTGTCTATGATATTTAAATCTATGAATCTGCTCCAACTCGCAAAGCATTCTGCTAAACATGCATGGTCTTATTTCAATGGTCAACGGAGAAGCTTTGAAATAGATGCAGCTTTGTTGTAGTCTATAATGCAACTTTCCAAAAACCTTTATGCTATCTCATTGTTTCATAATATTGCAGCGGTCAGATCAGTACAAAGCAGCCTTTTTCATGTATATTGTGCAGAGCACACATTGGCAGGTAGTAACACATAAAATGACGAAGAAAGGTCTTTCAAACATTGAGGAATCTACTCACAGTGCACCTGATTCACAAAAGAGCTTAGTGTCGCTGTAGGCTCTGTACACGATCATCGCCTCTGTAGATTTTGTGCCCCTGTCTAGTTCAATACATTAGGTCAGACGTCTTTGGGAACCGGGTGGGGTTCATGGGACCTGATAAAGATTTTTATTGGTTACATCTCAATTTTTATTGTATTGCTACTGTGTTTCTGTTCCTGCAGCCCGGTTAACTCTTTTAGGAATTAGATTATATATCTATGAATCACTATACCTGCCTGCTGATCTGATTAATAGTTCACCTCAGTAAACACCGGTCCTTCTCTCTTAATTATGAAATATATACATATTCTTGTCAGGACAACTCAATTTGTCATACACCTGACTTACGAACTCGGACGACTGCTTCCTTTTTTTTATCGGAATGTCCCATCAGGATTATTAAAGAATTTGGTTGAGGGGGAGAGTCAATGCCTCATTTGTCAGTATAGAATCTTCTTTTGTCGCCTTGGGTTCAAGGTTTGTTGGTGCCCTGCGATTGCACCCTATCGTAAACTATAATTACTTCATGTTGTTCCCACGCAATTTAGAAATTAATCATTAGACTATTATTTCCTTTGTTGGTGTCTCACAGGGTAATCGAACCTTAAAGATTTCTGGAGCAGTGACCTTCTATCCCTTATTGGAGGTTTCTTGAATGAAATTCTATTGTAATTTTTATGACGGAAAGCAAGGACTAGAGATGTCGTACCACATGTAATCGCCATTCTAATATACATGGGTGGCTTCGAACAGTCCGTAACTCGGGGCTAGCAGTCGCTGTGCGTCATAAACAAATGTACGAAACAGTGTTCGGCTTACTTACTCACGTACTTAATCCACGCGGCGGAGTCCTTCCTGACAAGCTAACCGATTCTCAGCTAGTCAAAAAATTCCCCGCATTTTATGGAACCCGAAGGATCATTGCCGCTTTCGGCCACCGCACTGAATGATTGAATGTATTTCTTCTGACACTTTCCAAGAGAGAACGAGAAGACCTGTGGTGTTTACAAAGTAAAAATTGCAGTATATTTACATCAATCCGAAGATTTTCCTTAAACTGCTGTTAGGAACTTACCGCTGTTCATGAATGCAATAACGCCCAAAACCCAAGTATGGAGCTATGTGTAGCAAGGACCAGGATGTATTACATATCAACTATATCCACACGGAATTCATGTGCACTGGTGTTCGAGACAGTCTATCAAAGATAAGAGAAATTTAAGTACTTTGAACAGTAACACACTGTCTATATCTGAGGCTAAGGAAAATATATCTTTGAACTATGTCATTCGCAAATAACTTCAAATGAATTTCATTCCTCCTATCAGTTTTGTCTTGCTGACAAAGAGAAACGAGACACTTTTCCAAAACCAGATGTTGGCTCAGATTCTGGCGAATGTGTTTGGGGTTAGCTTTTCTGTTAATATTATGTGATAAACAGGGGCCTGTAAATTACAACCTGAC
>Ga0123355_10012816_pt1 | contig 13005 bp, 13 predicted proteins | sample TergutEmb28metaG_3_FD_89872 | JGI IMG/M metagenome (GOLD analysis project Ga0123355, IMG submission 89872) | Embiratermes neotenicus P1 segment gut microbial communities from Petit-Saut dam, French Guiana - Emb289 P1 | ecosystem: Host-associated > Arthropoda: Insects > Digestive system > Gut ... | reverse complement strand
TCAAACGTTTCTTAGAAACACCCCTGTAAGCCATAGATTCCCTGCTATTGTTCGGCATATAGGGTATATAGCTGATTTTGTTGTTGATCGAGACACCCCAAGTATAAGGGTTCGTGCTAGTAACATTAGAGTCTTGGGCTTGGTGTCTGGTTGGTTAGTTTCTACAAATCCTATTAATACCGTTATACATTTATAATTAATGGGAAAAGAAGAGAACATAGCGGAAAAACTAGTTAAAGGTAAGACTATGCACGACATAGAAGAGTTTTTAAAGTCTAAGTTTGAGTTAATCCTATATGAAGAATATCATCCTAAATTTGCTAATAAGCAACATTTTTTTAGAGTTAATATATTGAATTCACTTAATAATAGTTTTTATCGGTTTGAGTATGAGGATTTGAAAGTTGCAATATATGAAATAGAGTATGATATGAACAGTAAAATTTACTATGAGGGATTGCCAAATTACATCCCCAATCAGCCAGATGTTAATAATAAATTGTTTGTACTTTTAGAGTATAATTCAAGGTCAATAAGTTCTAATTCAAGCGTTCTACAAAGGGAACTTGTTTTAGAGCTTGGAATTACTGTTTTTGAATTAGAAAACAAGTTGTATCATATGCATTTATCATATTTAGTGGATGATTTGTGAAAATTTTACTTAATTAATTAAAACACCTCTCTTTAGCTAAAATTAGGGGTGTTTTTTGTTGTAAAGGTAATGAAAAAAGAAATTCAGCTAGTGGTAAAAAACAAAATTTGTGTAATTTTATTAAATTAAATACACGAAAACTTGACAAGGAGCATAAAAAGGAGTATAATACAAAGTGAATGAAGGGATGAAATTTGCATGAAATGGTCAGAACTAAAGAAAATACTAAAAAAAGTGGTTGCTATAAAGCAAGTGAAGGTGCTAATCATGAAATATGGTTTAGCCCTATAACAAACAAAAAATTTCCTATTGGGCGACACAAAACCGAAGATGTACCAAAAGGAACGCTTAACGCTATATTAAAGCAATCTGGAATAAAGGAGTTATAACCATGTCAAAATATGTGTACCCTGCAATATTTGAATCTAACGAATTAGGGGGATTTTGTGTGTTTTTTCCCGACCTGGAAAATGTATTTACCCAAGGCGAGGATTTACCCCACGCTATGGAAATGGCAGAAGATGTCCTATGTTTAATGCTGTACGATATGGAGAAAAACGGAGTGGAGATACCAAAACCAAGTAAAAAGGGTGATGTAAAAGTAAAAGAAGGTGATATAGTTAATTTAGTTGCTTGTGATACTCAATTTTACAAAAATTATTTTGAAGGTAAATCCGTTAAAATAAATGCTACCATTCCGCTTTGGCTGAAAGAAGCAGGCGAGAAAAAGCACGTTAACTTTTCGCAAATATTGCAGAAAGGAGTAAAGGAATATTTGCATTTGCCATGAAAAACGAACAACTCATTTTTTCAATTGTGAGTTGTTTATTCTTTTGCTGTAATAGACGGCTCAAACATAGTAACCTGTCCTTCGGGGTTTTTACTGTTCAATCTTTTATTTATTTTAGTATGCCTTCTTTCCCACTCTTCTTTACTAGACAATTGCTTTATCGTAAACATTATGCGAGTAAATTTTCTCCCTGTTTTGTATAACTCGTAAGTAGCCTTTATATCTGACAATTCTCCAATTTCAGTCATTGCAGGAGTAAGAACATATCTCATAAAATCAGCATGTCTTTGATATTTTTCAGCCCCTAATATACGCTTAAAATCATCTAAATCAAACTCACAACGGAATTTATATTGATAACTCTTTAATACCTCATACAGTTTAATACTGTATTGGCTTCTCATCGCTAACACGTAATATAATGTGTATTGGGTGTAATTGCTTGATAGCTGTAGCAAATACGGTTTCATTAACTCATTAATTTTTAAGGTTACTTTACTACTTTTTTTAATTACCTTCACATGATCAAGCCATGCGTATAACGTTTCATCACCGTTTTCATCTGTTACCCATATACTCTTATCTCTAAGGTTTTTAAGCGTTTGCTTGATATTTTTATAATTTTTGCCGTTATCACTATCAATATCACATACATTACAAAATTCGATTATATCGAATTCATAAAAACTTAATTCTTTATCTTCTGGTTTTATTTTTGAAACTAAGTAAAGAATTATTTTTTGTTCTTGTGTTGTTAAATAAAATCTTGATTGTTGGATTAAAGAATTAGCTTTCACAACAGAGTAGTTTTGTTTATCCTCTAATGCTCTTTTTTGCTTGTACTCTTCAATCATGCTCATAATATCGCTCCTCAAAATTGTTTCTAAGAAATATTATACTATAGGTAGGTGAAAGTGTCAATGCTTTCTCACTTTTTCTGTGGAAAACTCAAAAAAAGTTATCCACAAAACGTACCATTTCTCACTTTAAAACGTACCATTTCTCACTTTAAAACGTACCATTTCTCACTTTAAAACGTACCATTTCTCACTTTAAAACGTACCATTTCTCACTTTAAAAGTTAAAAAAAACTGCAAATATGCGGGTTTAGGGGGTGTCCTAAGTATTTAGAAGTATTATTAATTATTATTAAGTATTATTAATCACGCGCGCGCGCGAACTTCAAAAACCAAAACCAAAAACCTTACGGGGAAGGAAAAAAAGATTGTACTCATCTCTTCAAAGACAAATTACAATTGATGTTTTTTGATGTCTTGCATAGCTTGTCTTGATCATATTCACGGAATGCCTCTGTATGCCACGAGAACACACCTAGAATGAATCTAACCACCTTTAGGTAATCAACTACACCCTTTAAATTTAAAGCAGCTAAAACAGCTTATATGAGCGTTTAAATTGATTTTGACTTTTTGGGTTCGTTTTCGTCTATATTCAAATCAAATAATGAATCACCTACGGCTCTTTGAATCGCCCTTCCGATTGGTGTACAAGCTTGTTTTTCGTGTTTTAACTGGTCATTCCAGTCTTTATGTGCTGGATCAGGCTGACGTAACATGTAATCAATATTTTCATCCTTGACACTTTCAATTAATGCATCTGCTTTTTTGCTGTTATTGTCAACACATAGAACAGCTATTAAGGGGATATCACTGCTTGAAAATGTGCTAATCATATGCTGAATAAAACCTATTTTACACCCTGCCATTGACACTAATATACAGCCGTCCAGTGTCTTTTTTTCTCTGTATTTAAATTTGTCAATATAGCTTAGCAAATCTATCGAACTTTCAAAAAAAAGCGCATATTTAAAAGTTCCGTCTGCGCTTGGAAATCTGATATTAAAGCCGTAACCGTATTTACTGCCCTTTGCAATTCCTTTGAAGCGTTTTTCCTGTATTCCTTGGCGTTCAATGCCTACACAATTGTTGTGTTCATCATGAATAAGAAATAATGCATTGCCATGTTTGCCTGACTCTTGCTTTAGGTGATTATTTACAACAACGTATTTTACAATTTCTAAACCTATAAGCCGCTTGTCTGTTAGGTATTGAATAACATTATTTTGGTTACTGTTTATCTTTATATCACTGATGTTAAACGGTTTAGATTTGTGACGTTGGCCCCGATCCACGCCGCCTACCTCTGGTGTGACATGAAAATTTGTTAGAGATACTACAGCTTCGGGGTAGGTCTTGCCCATGTGATTAACAAGATAATCAATGGCATTGCCACTTTCTACGCCCTTCCCTGCACCACCTAAATCATTTCTGTAAAACATGTTTTTGTGAAAAGTAAGGCTTTTATTGTATTTAGATCTCCACCAATCATTACCCTCTTTTGTAAGAGAGACACCAATATTTAGGAGATAAGCGGCAATGTTAGCTTGTCTTGCTTGACGTTTCTGTTCTTCTGTTATTTTAATATAATCTATTGTCGCCACCCCCTTAACGTTGTTTTAGCTTAATAACCAAGCAAAAAATCTTGATCGTCTATGTCTTTTAGTTGCTCGTTCGGTTGTTTTTTCTTTAACCTCTCTCAAAGCTGCTTTTGCTTCTTCTATTTCTTCGGGAGTGCATATTTCATATAAAAATTTGCGTCCTTTGATGGGAGATGTGATGAGTTGTGATGCTTCCTCTACCAACGTAGATTTTGGCTTTATAACATGGGTTGTTGGCTTGCCTTCTTTTGTATCAGGGGTAATTGATGGTTGGGGTTGTTTAAGTACTCCTACGGCTTGAAGAGTTTGCGCATTTTTCGTTAGTTGTTGTTCTTGTTCAAGTAAAAATAGTGTTTTATTTGACTGTTCAATTAAAGCAGTGGACAATTTTGAATTCATATTTAATATTTCAATTTTTTCTGCTTTTTCCTTAGATAGTTGCTTTTCAAGGCTCTGTATATAGTCTTTGTAAGGTGTGATAATTTCTGTTATAGACATGGTGGGGACATCACTATATCCATTGTCCATAGCCTGAAAATTAATATCAGGTTCAAATTCAGGGTTTATGGGGATTTTATCACATTTTTTAAGTGTGGACATTGTCCGTACCTTGTCCATAGTCATGTCTACACCTTGTCCATACCTGGATTTTATCAGCTCTTCGCCTTGTTTGTTTATGTACTGTGTGCCCTCTTTTATAAATACATAGTCTGTCCATAGTGGGTTTCTTTTTATTCGCTTAGTTAATGTATCTTTTTTGATGCCTATTTCGTCAGCGATTTCTTTAATCGTTTTCATATAATCCCCCGTTCTTTCGTGTCGTTCTTTGTAACAGATAATGCCATTGTTTGGATGTGAAAACAATAAAAAAATTACAGAAAACCCCCTATATTTCGCATTGTATGCGATTAATGGAGGTTACAAATAATCATGCCGTGTCATTGTAGACAATTTTATCACAAAATCATGTATAATTCAAGAAAATTACTCGATTTGTGAACTTAAAGGCTTTTATAGATTTTTTTCGGTGCAGGTGGTATCATGTACAAAAATTATATCGAATAAGGGGGTGTTTTGATATGGGAATTTTCAAAAGCAAACCAACTGTAGAAAGTCTTATAAAAACCGTTGAAAAGACATATGGAAAGGCTGATGCATGGGCATATTTTAACCTTGGAAACGCTCGTATTAATGATATACCGTCATGCCCAGAGTGCAATAACACTTCATGGGGTGGTGCAAAAAAAGGGATATTACGAGTTTTCATTCATCCCGAATATAGGGAAAAATTAGACGGACACTATGCGGTTGACTTTTGCGGTAACTGCGGTCATATCTGGTAAAGGGGCTTGTGAAAATGAGAGAATGCCCAAATTGCAATAAAGATAATATTTGGGAATTTGGTAATGAATATGATCTACAAAAAGTAGAAATGAACATCCCAATTGCTGAAAAATTTATAGACGAATATCAGAATAAAATATTAGATTTTGAAGCTAAATGGGGCAACGAAACTGAAAGCCCAATAGTGTATAAAAAAAGATTTTTAAGCAAAGACGAAGATACATATATTGGAACAATGAAAATTGAAAAAATAGAAGCTATGAATGTTGAGCATGAATTTTTAGAGCTAAAGAGATACAAAAAGACGATTGAAAAATATAAAAATGAATTGAATCAGTGGCATTTCATAATAAATATGTGGGACAAGGAATACTACAAGGGTATGGAATTTTGCGGAGATTGTGGCTATATTGGAACAGAGTAATAGTAGTTGCCGCTGATCGGCAAGAAGAACCACTTCGTTACATACATTTTGATATCAAAAAATTATAATAAACCGTTATTCAGAACCTATGAACAACGATTCACTATAATTTTTTGTATTCATCAACTGGAAAAGTAAATAAATCAGTTATATATGTGTCGTCTCGGTCTTGCGCATAGTAAGGCTTTCTTCTTATGCGGATGGCCTCTTTGTGCGGTGTAATGAGTACGATATACTCAATAAACGCTAATTGATGACGCTTCTCACGATGTTTTTCTTCCTCGCTCATTTGTATAGTTTCGCTATTTCTGATCGCTGTATTAATTATATAGCCCTCAGTTTTTGTAATTTTAATACGTTCATAAGTACCGATCATGTTAGAAAAATATGCTTGGGCTTCTGCATCATTGACACGAAGGATAGCAATATAAGCGCAATTGCTTATAATACTACTCCTAACATTCTTGCCGTAAATTTCATCAAGTTGTCCTAAGTCCTGAATTATAGAGCAAATAGTTACTTTTTGGCTTCTTACCGTTGCCATTGCTTCCGCTATACGTGGCATTTTCCCGATATTAGCAAATTCATCAAGCATAAATAATATATGTTTTGTGCTATTGTTTACAATACGGTTTTTGAAGTTGATCAGAAATTGGCTAATTATAAGATTCAAAATGGGGTGAAATGCGCTTAGATCAGGTGGAATGATGAAAATATCATGTCCTTTTTCAAGGTCATTTGGTGATACATTGTCCTCGCGGCTCAAAATATATTTTATGTTTTCATCATGCCCAAATGGTTCTAAAGCCTTTCCGAACGGCTCATAATATCCGCCTAACTGCTTTTCACTAAGTTCTACAAAACGGCTTATTAGTTGTTTAACATGTGGTCTATCGCTATCAAACAACATTTTTATCACTGTTTTTGATGTCATGAACGATAGTTTTTCAACCATTTCTAAAAATGTGTAATCTTCATAAAAATGAAAAATACAGGCTCTAAGTATTGAGCGCGCACCCTCTAGCCAGTTTGGATCTAATGTTTGTGGTGGTATAGGGATAAGAATTTCTGATAGATCCTTTGCTTCAGCATAGGGGTTAGAGCTAACACGGATAAATATAAACGGCTCATAACCGTAGTGGCTTCTTGCCTTTGGATCTAACACTATTTGCTTATTACCCCATTGTCGGCGCGTTCTATGGCTTTTTTCATACAATTCACCTTTGATATCAACGACAAGAACAGGAGATTGCCACAAACGCAAGGTAGGGATTGCTATACATGAACTTTTACCACTGCCTGAGCCGCCAACAATCAATATATGACCTTCTTTTTCGCCCTTGCTACTATCGGGGTTTTCAGCTCTCATTATGTAATCACCGTCTTTCTCACCAAAGAAAAAACCTCGTGGGGCTGTTCTCGGTGACAGATCAGAGGGAAAGTAATGTGAGTGAGTGCGTTTAAGGCCAAGTGTCCTAGTGTTATACGTGACTTCTCCATATTTCGGTGTTTTCATTGCTTCGGGGGCAGATGGATCACGCTGCTCATGCCAATATGCCGCTATATCGCGCTTGGTTTGACTATTGATACGCATTTTCCTAATAAACATTGCTATACTGCAAATTAAAGATAACAGCCCTAGAACAGTGCCGAATGTACCCATAATAGAGCTGAATACCACTAGAAGTATAAATCCCCAAAAAATATGAATCCACCCATGCTTTATAGCGTGTCCTATTGTCCGTGGTAGAATCATAACAACCCACTGCAATATTAACCATACAGGGAAGCCGCCACCCCTATTATCCATCATGCGCCTACTCTCTAATAAAGGTATTTTTTTGTGATTCTTTGCTAATACGGTGTGTATATTCTTTCGTTTTCGTGTTGCTGTATGTGTTCTTGTTCCTGTAACTGCTGTCTTTGGTGTTCGGTATTCAATTCGTGGATCTGTCTCATATGGTCATTATAATTATCTTTTAACGTTCTTGCTTGTTTTCGCAGCTTGCCAATTTCTTTACTGTATATATTTTTACGAGATTCTACGCCGCTTAACACTATTTTGCTATCTTCAATGTCACTCAAATTGTACTTTGTTTTTACATATCTTTCAATACGTTCTTTTTCTTCTTTCAATTTTTCTATATTTTCACCTAACAATGATTTTTGCTTTTTCTTGAATATGCTTAAATTTGCTTGATAGTGTAAGCTTTCCTTTATTTCCTGCTCTATTTGGGTTATTCGTGTCCTGTACTTGGTTATATCATCAATTCTGTCTTTTGCTCGATGCATAGTGCGCCATTGATCTTTCCAGTATTCATTGTTTGTTGAGTTTAGTCTATTGATTTGATTTGCAATATTCTCATATTCTGCTTGGATATCATGCATATTTGCATAGAGGTCTTTAATTTTTGCTTGCCTTTCTGCCTCTTGTCTGGCAAATTCTTGTTGTCTTTCAAGCTCGATCCGTGTCTGCTCCTCCTGTCTTGCCTGTTCTTGTTGAGATTTTATTTTGCGTTTCTCACGTTCAGCGTTAAGATAAATTATTACTCTGTTTTGGTTGCCGCGTGGGGTCTTGATACCTTGTTTTTCAAGTCGTGTTGCTTCTTTGCCCATATGAATTGTTGGAGTTTTGTCAATGCCACGATCTTTAAAGCTTCGGTGATCAATACGTTCACTAATACCCGCCTTTTCTAAATGTTTATTGCAAACAGTTGCCCAGTCCTCACGCCATTTAAGAAGTCGTTGCTTTCGATGGTGGTAATTATAATCCTTTTCCGCTTCAAGCCTTGTTCCAAAGCCTTTTTCAGTTACTTTGTCCATAGTAAACATGATATGTACATGCGGGTTTCCGTTGCCGTTATCGTGTATTGCTAAGTCGGCACAAATGCCCTCGCTTGTATAATTGCGATCTATGTATTCCCTGACACATTCTATCTGCTGATCAAGGGAAAGTTCACGAGGTAACGCCATATCAGTTTCGCGGGCTAATTGGGCGTCCTTGCGCTTATTTTTAAGCTCAACAGAGTTCCAAAGGATAGATCTGTCCAAAAATTTAATTGACGCATTTTTAGGAAGAATAATTTCTGTATAGACCACGCCTGACTTATGTGTGTAGTCATGTGTACGTTGATCCCATTCACAAATGATTTTTTCTCCAGATCGGTAAGCTGCACCAGCAACTACCGAGCCTGATACATAAGCACTGGCAGCCGTCGCCCTGCCTTTCTTTGAACGACCAATAATTTGAGTATGATAATGATATTGTGGCATGAAAACACCCCCTTATAGGTGTTGTGATTATAGCATCAAATGACGTTGAGTATCTTTAAATCTTCTTCTATGTCAAGTTATGTATGAATTGTTTTTTTCCTTACCAGTGATTTTTTAACTTTGTTTTCTCGCTTGTAAGCTTTAAAATTCCGTTATTCTTTGCTTTATGTTGCAGGTGTTTTTCCTGCAACATATAAGTGCGCTATTTACATTTTAGCCATGCGACAAAACAACTTCCTCTTGCCAGCCCCGAGCATAGCGAGGGGGGTGCTTGCGCCCGATCGGGAGTGACTGCCCTAGCGTGATATAGAGAAATCACTTTTAATTATGTCAATAATTTGGGCTGAGTAACTTTTTGAAGATAAAAACGCTCTTATAAAAATATTTGTATCTATAACGACATTATACATTACAGCCCTCTTTCTTCACGTCGATAAGCTTCAATTTCTGCATTTATTTCATCCATGCTTATTTTGTCTGTCCCTCTTTCAGCCGATTTTTTTTGTATAGATTCAACGGTTTTCCCAAAACTATATAATGCCGCTTCTCGGGAATCTATTGTTGATTTTTCAACTTGCATTTTTTTGTAATCTTCCTCAGTCATATCAGCCGTCCCGCTTTCGGAAACTTGTTTTTGCAGTTGCTTGATCTTTTCATCGACTCGGATTCTTGCTGTTGTTTTTTGAAAATCTATATACTCTTTTTCAATCATGAGTAATAATATACTCCTTTCATTTGTTAATATTTTCACTTGACACTAGTATGACGCATTGTGTCCATTTGTTTCTTTGCTTCTCTGGCACGGCGTTTAATGTCGGATATTCGCTCATCTTCGGTAGCGTCCTTTAAGCGTTCATAATTCCATTCTCTTATTGCATGAATATCTTTAATTGTGAAGTCTGGGCTAATTTCTGGCATTGGTATATCATAGATCATCTTTATCACCTCCCACAAGGTATGAAGGGGTATATATTATTACTTCTCCAAATCCTTCAAGTGCAGTAATAGCTTTAACGCCTTTTACTGTTTTATGGTTTACAATGTGTTTAAAATTCCATGATACTATAATTTCACAACCTCCAACGATAGCAGCGGCTATATGGGTACAGTCATCAATGCTTTTTTTTGTCAAAATGCCATAATCTATGAATTTATGTGCTATAATTTCAATGTTTTTATCAATCTCAATCAGTGTGTATTCTATTTCGTTCAAATATTCAAATAATATTGACCTCTTAGGTTCTTTACATGCTCCAGCTTCTGCTATTGTGATTTCAGACATATAGACCTTGAATTTTCCTTTTTTTAATTTATCCCATAGCGCAAGAGTGTCTGTCATTTTGTCTGGTGAATCATTCTGATAAAGATAACTAATAACTGATGTATCAAAGTAAATCTTTGGTTTATTCATGTGTTTTACTACGCTCCCTTTTTCACTCATCATTTATCATTGTACAAAAATATTTAAACTTATGCTTTATACCTCCATTCTCTTTATCTAGTCTTTGAAAGTCTTTATATTTTCTTACAAGAAAATGATAACATTGTTTGTCGTTATGAAATATATGCGGAATTTTTTCTAAAATCAAATGGTAAATTACTGTCATTTCAGATTTTGTGAAGATATTTTCAAGGGCTTCAGAAAAAAATGCTATTCGTTCTTCATATTTGTTTTCTGGCTCGTTCTCTGTATCGTCTATATCCCCAGTTAATAGGGCAGTTGTTTCAATGAATTTATCAAGGTCTAATGGGTCTTTAAAGTCTTGGTTGCTATAGATATTAAACTTCAAATATACAATCTTTCCGCCACGTCCTTTTTTGCCATGTGGTTCATAGGTAAATGATATGTCGGTATAATGGGAAATGGCATCTTGACAGACATTTAGTACATCGCGTTTGAAATCACGAAATTGTGGATATTCTTCTTTAGCAATGCCCAACATTAATTTTAATTCGATAACAGAAATAATCCTATATCCTATTTTTTCATATTGTTTTAGAATTTCGTACATTCGTAGTTGATTCATACTCTTTAAGCGGAGTGTATTCCATAATTGATATTTAAAATAATCTCGCTGTAAGTTAAACATAAAAGGCAATGCTTTTTCACTAGCTTCAATCTCAACAAACCATTCACCATTTTCATCTTGATTTAGTTCACCATCTTTAAAAATCGAAAATATTTTAAATCCACCATTAGGAAAGTTGATTTCTGCAACTTTTCCAACAAGCTCTTTGATCACGTTTTTATAATAAGCTATATTTGCGTTTCCTCTACTTTCTAAATTAACGATAGCTTGAAAATCTTCTAGTGTAAACCTAACAAGTTTTGTGCTTTCATCCTTCGGGTTAATCTTACTTAAATAAATAGCAAACAAGCGCATTCCCTGTAGGGTCATGCCATGTGGACGAATTTCGTTTAATGTATTGTGTTTGCTTATCAAATAATGTTTTTCCACAGTAGATTTAGGCATAAAATCAATCCTTTCATCAGTTTTCCACAAATAGTATATCAAACTTGTGGTGATGTGTCAATGTTTCCCCACAAGTTTGAATATTTCTCCCCACAAGTTTGAATATTTCTCCCCACAAGTTTGAATATTTCTCCCCACAAGTTTGAATATTTCTCCCCACAAGTTTGAATATTTCTCCCCACAAGTTTGAATATTTCTCTCGTTAAGTTAAATTTTCCCAACACCTGTTGAAGCTAGTGTTTTCATGGCTTGTAGCGATTGGTAAAAAACGTATGTTCCCATCATTTTTTACTCCGAAAACAAGGTTTAAAACAAGATTTAAAAACAAGTGTTAAAACAAGCTAACTAACAAGGGAGGGTTAGCCAACAAATAATGATTCACTTTTGATGTTTATGTCAATTAAAAAGACATAGTTTTCAACAGACTAATTTTTTTTATGAAAACAAAAAGGTGTAATTTCCACAATCGCCTTGATTATGCATTACTTTTTATGTTGAACATTAACTTTCAAAAAACAAAAACCTTACGGAGAAGGAAAAAAAGATGTGATGCTTATTCCTTCAAAAGTGCATGAATAAAGACTTTCGTATCTTTTAAGTGAGAAATAATATAATTTAGCGTAACAGCTAACATGTTTTAGAATCCTTCGTGAAATATCAATTTCATGAAGTTGTACATAGCTAGTCCCATCTGTCTTTGTGTAATGCCTCTATATGACGCGAGAACACACCTAAAATCAATTTAACCGCCTTTAGGTAGGTAAGTATACTCCTTAAACTTAAAGCAGCTAAAACAGCTTATTATGAGCATTTAAATTGATTTTGGGTTTTTGAGGTTGTTTGCTCGCAAAAAAATGCCTATTATAGCCGTTTTAAGATTAAATTTATCTGTTACGATAGTGAACAAATAAATAAAGCAATATTTTGAATTTGAATATCTTGACAATATGTAGGACAAGTGATAATATTGTCAAGATTTAGTAATTTAGGAGAGGTATTCTAATTTTAAAATGGAGGATTTGAAAGATGTTAAAAAAATTAATAAGTTTTGTTTTGTTGTTGGGGTTAGTATTGTTAATGTCTGCTACTGTATTAGCTAATTCTGAAGATTATCTAATACCTGTAGCGATTGACTCTCATGTTATGGAGATCATAAATAAAGATGAGATTCTTTTAGATCAATTTGAAGAATTGTTGTTAGAATTAAACATAAGTATGCAAGACTTGGTTGTTGTAGATAGCTATGAATTTGAATTTGAAGTTGATTTAACTAACTTTGATTTTAGTAATGGCTCTATAGCCATAGGTCATGCAGTTGTGATCCTTACTGATGGTGATTTGTTAAATCAACGAAGTGCTGCGGTTGGTGTTATAACAAAAGCTATAGATAGGGTCGTTGGAACGCCTGCTGGGATTAGATATGAGTTGTACTATGATCTTAGGATGACTGGAGATCATGCAATAGGTGTGGAACTTACTGCAAGTGTAACTGATACAAGTATGTTATTTCCTCAAACGTTTCTTAGAAACACCCCTGTAAGCCATAGATTCCCTGCTATTGTTCGGCATATAGGGTATATAGCTGATTTT
>Ga0123355_10012815_pt1 | contig 13006 bp, 9 predicted proteins | sample TergutEmb28metaG_3_FD_89872 | JGI IMG/M metagenome (GOLD analysis project Ga0123355, IMG submission 89872) | Embiratermes neotenicus P1 segment gut microbial communities from Petit-Saut dam, French Guiana - Emb289 P1 | ecosystem: Host-associated > Arthropoda: Insects > Digestive system > Gut ... | reverse complement strand
TTGTTTTTTTTTTGTAGTTTTTTGGTGGTTTGATTTTATTATATTCTTTTGATTTGGGTGGGGGGGGGAGGGGGGGGAGCACGGTAACCCGCAGATAACTGAAACCGCAGATTCTGAATCAGTGGATGTGGGGGCACAACCTTATATAGAAATCAGACAACATGAATAAGAGGAAAGATCATTTTTTAACAGAGTTAGACCATTCTTCATTGAGACAACAACACACTGTGGTACATAAATGATTTAGTAAAATTTGATTCCTTTCCATGTAAAAATATAACCATCAATACCTGTGTCAATAGACTGTATTTGGCATTTCTGCAAAATCAGGTGCCGAAGTTGTGACCCCCTTAGCCATTCGAATGTGTCATTGTGCAGATGTCCAAGAGGGTTTCCAGTAAGATCCAGAGTTATAAGTTTTGGCAGCACTGGCTCAACACTTTGAGTTTTACCTGAAAGAAAACAGACAGGTTGAAATGTTGAGGGTGTAGAAATTGGTAATTGTCTCTGCAAATCAGTCCTTGAGAAGCTAATAATCTCTCAGCTAGTCGTGCAGTTAGATCCATTTTAATATTATGCTTTATTCTATTTCTCCTATTATGTATTCATGTGCACCATCTCAGATTTTTGTATCTGATAAATGAGAAGATTATTATTGAATAACTTAAAAGAAATACATACCTCAGGCCCCACACATCTCATTTTCCTTCATATGATCACTTGAATAATATTTGGTGAGTTCTACATCTAAGGAGTGAACTCAGTTCGTACAAGAAGGAGTCATTGTACATGTTTTAATCAGAAGGGCAGAAAGAATGCAAGCTAGTAATTTTGAAATAAGAGATATGTGTATGTGGGAACTTACATTAAATCCATTAATCCATCAAACACTAACAAACATTGTAGCCTCATTGTATGGGACTCTGCATGAGTAACTAATAGTTACAAAAGTAATTGAAATGTTTTGTATGCTTTCTTCTGGGTAATTACTTCATACCTACCTGCCTGTGAAGATGGAACAGACAGAGTGATCCAAAACATGGGCATATAAAATTCAAACGCCAGGGAATTACCCAGAAGAAAGAATACAACATTCAGAACATGGCGAAAGTTTGAAATCAAGAATTGAAAAGTGCTCTGTCCTTGTGGAGCTGGAACTTTGTCACAGAAGCCTGCAATAGGGCACTTCCCTTAGCTTGTTGACTCCCATTTACATCTTTACCATCTCTTTCTCTGAGATCTTTATAATATTATCCTTTCTGTGCATGAGTGTTTCAAATGATTTCTTCACATGTGACCTTCCAGTTGATTTGTATTTTGAATTTTTTGTTTCTGCCATGCATGCTACATATTTTACCCATAAGAAATACTAGGGAAGGATTGCACTGCTTTTAAAGATCCTCATTACACAATTATCAGCATTTTTCTATTCTCTTTTGCATCCAAACAAACTCCTTAACACTATTTTCTGACACACATTCAGTATTGGTTAATGTTTAAAATAAGAGAGACCCAGCTGAGGTCATTTTATCCACTGAATTTGTAATTATACAGAAGCCAAAGGGACTTCTTAATTGGTATAACCTGTGTTACACATTTGACAGAATTAAGCTACTGTTATATATTCTAAGAAAAAGGGAGATGTAAGGATGAAACATTCTGAGCTGAAAGAATGCATGTACCTTCTTGACCTTACAGTTTAATTTCAGCGTGAGTTGTTATATTAAGGTAACATAAATGGTACCTCCAGATTTCCACCCAGTAATGTGATTGTACGATAAGTCAAGCGTTGTCAGGTTAACCAGCCCAGCAAAGATGAGTTCAGGGTATCCCATTTCTCCAAAATTATTGTGTGAGACTTTCAGTGTTGCCAATTCTTGAACTCCATCAAATGCCCCGTATTCCAGGTGGAGTTCTTTTATGTTTTCAAGTCTGATCTCCTTTGTTCTGTACCCTGAGAACTGATATGGCTCGATTTGCACATGTTTTGCATTGTACACTGCATACAGTCTCAGTCTTTCCACAGGGATGTGACCTCGTGGGTTTGGTAGCGTTTCCATGAAGTCTCCAAAGCATGAGAATGTTCCACCAGCACCTAGGATAGACAGTTTTACACAGCTTAATGACTTACGTACATAGTAAAGCTATAACTGTCCATGCCATGAAGGCATTTAGGGGGAGCAGAGGTATAGCCCCACTCATTCTTAACCTCTGTGGTAGATAGAGGTGAGTGGTCAGCATTACACCCTGGTTGCGTTGCCTTTAGGAAAGAATCCCTGTACCCAGTGATAGGAGGTTGTATGGACCTCAGAGTCAGTAAGATAGACAGTTTGGAGAAGAGAAGAATCCTGTACCCCCACTGGGATTCGAACCTCAGACTGTCCATCCCATAGCCTAGATTATGCTGTCACACTTGCAGGAACTTGTTTTAAATTTCAGTAAAAGAATATCTTGTGATTTTCATATGCAGGTATGAGATGGCTCAACTCTTATCCACATCTACTCCTGAATTAATTTTCATGCTGCCGGAGCCAATGCTCAGGGACTAGTGCTCTGTTTCTAGACAGACCTCCTCACTAGCATGTGACATAAATTCTATATTTTTCTTTGTATGTTTTTACCCGTGAAATTAGTTCGTTCAGCATTGACTATAAATGGATGTGTCTCAGTCACTTCCATTCCTTTCTGATTTTCTTGGGACCTTCCTAATTTCTAATTCTAAAGCAATGTGATAAAGCATCTCCTTATTATGGATCCTACTGAACAGGAAATGCATCATCCAATTATTTAACTATACAGACTTTACTCTTCTTATTATGCATATTTTAACTCATGTAAGTAGCTACATGAATGTACTGAATTTAGTGAAATGTTGTACAGTGCATACTTCTGTCCTTGCAGAATTATATTTTCTTGAATCCTATAAGCATTTGATATTCTCTCCATGATATGTCTTATTTTTACTTCAGTTCTTGGTGAACTCAGAATTTTTTCAGTAGCTGATTCATTATGTCAGAATCCACACTGATAAATTGAATCAGTATTTTCAATTAGGTTTGATGTTTATCATTAGAGAAGAGTGCTGGCTGGAGTTTTGTATGAAGTTGTTAGGAGTGATATTCATGGATGATTACTACAGTCAGCAGGTGAACTGTAGCAATAATGCCTGTGTTTTATAATGTCTTTCTACCTTCTCTTGCACTGGGTCCAGATATATTTCCTAACACTTTCTTCTCAAACCCATAATAGTCATATGAATTATAATTCAGTCAAATAGTAGACTACTACATAGATAATATAGTATATACTTTGGAGAACTGATACTGGATTATTGTAACTTACTATTGGTGAATGTGCAGTTGCACTCTTCTTCAATGTCATCATAGTCAGGTCTTTCTGAGCAGGTTGCTTGAAAGAAGAAATAATCATCATTTTCATCGTCCAGATCGCCATGACTGTCATAGTGTTTGAGACGTCCATTAGATTGTATCCACTTTGCATTCTTGTTTGCATCCCCTATGGCACACTCTGCATTAGTGCCATATACCAGAAATTGGAGCACAAATTGAATCAGGAACAGTTGCAGCATTGACATAGCAGTGCAGTCTGGAAAGCACATCGTAATTTTGTACTTGGTGACAAAGTAAGGAAGTATGTTACCATTGCTCAGGCAGCTATATTAGGCCATAAAGAGTGTTTCTGAAAAACAGATCACCACTTTACTGTTATATTCTATGCACACAAACAAAAAAACATTTCTCTGTAAGCATGGGTTATTGGATTCTTGGCATTTTGATTATGGTCCATTTTGTTTCGAAAGGAGAAGGATAAAATGAGCAGTGTCAACCCATCCACAGGCAAGTTGTAATTTACAGATAACTACCTCCAACATTTTGTATTATTCCTTGACAATAACAGGTTAGAAAATTGCTTAGAGGGTTTTTGTTGTACCTTGATAATGTATGCTGTGCAACTTGTTAAGGTCTGTCATATGAGCTTAAAAGTTCTAGGTATATTACAGATTTTAACATGTCCATCTTCTACCCTAGGTTTTAGTTCTGCTGTTTTGTTAAATGCCACATCATAACACGGTATTTTGAAGATGGCTCAATAAGTAAAAGTGCGGTGGGATTAAGTTAGGTGATCTTGCAGACCATTCAATTGGTCCACTTCGGCCTACCTGTCCTTCTGCATACATGTCATTTAGGAATGGTGTTGTAATAGTGATAGTAAATGCAGTGTAGCACCATTGTTTGCATGAACCGCATTCCTGTCTGTATTGGAACATAATCTAATAGCTGTGCAAGTCTGCTGTATAAAAGTATTTATCAAGTACCCCTGTCAGCCCATGCTGAAAACCGTGAGGACTTACCTGTATGTCTCCTGTCATGCCCACCCTCATATTTATAGGAAACTGTTTATGATATTGCATTGAAATGAATTCATATGGATACGTGGAACAGTGTCACATCAAACTGGGTAATGAAGAACGTCATGTGTAAGTGTGGGAGAGAGATCTCAAAAACGGGGCTGTGCAAATGTTGGTATGACCGTTGCACTTGAGCAATGCCTCTCTTTGTCAAGTGAGTCAGAGCTGAAGAATGAAGTGTCAAATGACACATGTTTACATAAATGTGCATCCTTTTTATCAGTCACTAAACATGCCACTGCAGTGGTGCTGTATACTTCAGGAACATCCTATATGTACAAGCCTCATAGCTGAACAAGTGAACACAGTTGTGTAAAAGTATCAGTTAGGAAATCAAACTTGAGACTTACAAGTGACACAGACCATTGCACAAGATTATGAATAAGTTATTTGACATTACCAGATACTTTTCTTCCTCTTTCTGTATCTTCTTTGTTTATATTTCCATTGACAATATCTGTATTTCAAAGTCATCTTTGGTGCACATCTCAATTGTCTCCTTGACGTACAAGCATTTAATTTGTAGCTTTCAATTCCCTTATCTTAAATGAAAATTAACCTGAAAGCAAGAAATAGCAGTTATGACCAGTAAACCAAACAACACAGGCAATATACTTATAAACGTAGTATTTAGGCATGTTTGTACAACAATTTTTACCATGGAAGAGCTATAAGTATATCATGTTTTGTGTGTGTATTTGTAGTCATACTTATCTATCATGCATTGCGCACCTGCCATATTGTCATCTGTGGCCTGTCTGGCTGTATAATTTTTTTACACATCTTCTTTTGAAACAAGGTTGAATATAAATTGTGTGTTTTAATTTTCTCTACAACTTTTGTCTGAAACATTTCTCATTCTAAGAAGAATTGAGCAAGTACCTGTTACTCTTTTCAGATTTCATGAAACTTGAATTTTCTGAATGAGTTTTCGATAAATACTCAAATATCAAATGTTATGCAAATCAGTCCAATGGGAGGTGAGGTGTTCTGTGTGGACAGATGGACAGACAGACAGACATATGAATTTGATGAAGCCCATAGTCACTTTCCACAATTTTGCGAATGTGCCTAAAAAGTGAACTCAGCTTGATATGGACTACCCAAATTTAGGATGTGCCTGGTTTGAATTATGTTCTCATGACAGAGGATTTTGTGGTTTTTTCCAGCCCCTCCACATCAGTAGTGATATAGTACCTGTTCCCTCCTCCTCCCCACCTCATCCTCCTCATATTGTCACTGCTGCTACTGCTACCGCTACTTCTAGTTCTATTACTACTACTACTACTACTACTACTATTTGCACCTGATATTCCTTTCTTGCAGTTGCTGACATGTAATGAAATAACCACAGAAAAAGAAACGAACACTAGTCACATTAATTGCTTGTGACCACTTTGGTAAACTAACTACATGTAGTAGTCGAAGTTCCCTGCCCATTGCAGAACTGAAAGGTTCATTACTATGTTCACAACATCCTACCAATTGTGCCTATGAGTCACATAAATCCAGTCCACACCTTAGTATTTCTTTAAGATCCTTTTTAATATTGTCCTCTTACCTGTGCCTGTCTGCCAGGTGGTCTCGTTCATTCTGGTTTACCCACCAAAACACTGTATGCATTGCTTTTCTCCCCCATACATGCCACTTGAATCCAGTCCACAAGATTACACATTTTTAATATCCTGTTTAATATCATCTCCCTATATATACCTATGACCATCCCCAGTGCAGATTGTGATGAGTCTAAAATAATTGGAGAATGTGGGATATTTCAACTGTCTGGGTAGCCACATAACAGATGATACAAAATTTACATGTGAAATTAGATCCAGGATTATGATACCAACAGCAACATTCAACAAGAAGAAGGCTCTTTTCACCAGCAAATTGGACTTAAACTTAAGGAGGAAACTAGTGCAACTCTACATTTGGAGCATAGCTTTATATCATGCTGAAACTTGGACACTATGGAAAGTAGATCAAATATACTTGTACTGTTTTAAAATATGGTGCTGAAGAAGGATGGAGCAGATCGTTTGGATCGACTGTGCGAGAAATGAGTATTATTTAGAGTCAAGGAGGAGAAGAATATCCTACATATAATAAAAAGAAGGAAGGCCAACTAGGTTGGACACATCTTACATAGGAACTGCTTTCTAACACATGTTATTGAAGGAAAGATATAAGGGACAGGAAGACAAGGAAGAACATGTCAACAGCAAATGGATGACCTTAAGGAAAAGAGAAGATACTGGAAGTTAAAAGAGGAAGCACTAGAATGCACTGTGTAGCAAACTCACTTTGCAAGAGCCTATGGACTTGTTGCAAAACAGACTATAAAATGAATTAATACACCTGTGACTTACAAGTTGTCTCTTTTCTTCAGGTTGTCCAACCATAATTCTGTGTGCATTTCTTACCTGTCTTATGTGTGTCATGTGCCCTACCCACTCGCCCTTCTTGATTTTATCAACCTAATAATGTGTGATGAAAAATGAAACTTATGAAGCTTCTCATTCACCATTGTCATGTTACTTCCTCACTCACCTTCCCAAAACAAAATTCATTTGCATATTTTAAGTTGAAACTTGTTGCCACATTAAAGATATTCCACAAGTTGTGTGGCTAGCAGTTCTGTTAGTACATATTTCCTGTTGATGCTGTGTGGCCTTTGCAGTTACCATCCTGAGAATCTTTTGGTTTTGTAGTTTTCCATGGTTTGGAGTAAGTTACTGTCTTTTCCTTTCATAACTCTTTCAGTTTTTCATTTATCTTAACCTATTATTTGACACAGCTTTAGTCTTTGTGATTGAGAAGGTGTCATTAAATGAAAAAAAAATTTATTCGTTTCATCAGACTCCAGTTTTGAGGATTGTTGTCTGCTGGATTATGACACCATGTGATTGCACCCCAGAGTCCCATAATTTTTACGCTTACTACTCTGTAAACCTCAAATCACACTGCCTGTTGTTCCTTGTAACACCTGCAGTTTACAGATTTCCTGTTGTTCAGTGCTATATAACTCAAGCAATAGACAAAGTATCATTAAATAAGTTATCTGTACTCACTGACAAATTTCTCTTTAATCATTTAAACTGATACTGAGGATGGTGTATTCAAGGATATGGAACTAAGTAAACTCTTTTTCACTTGCAATATACTCACTGTATCACAAACAAAATATTCCTTGTACAAATAACTGCAATATGCTTTAATTTTTAAGAACTTGTCACTCAGTGTCCATAATTTCTTTCAACTTAACTCTGCTACTGTATCACTGATTACCACTGTCACGTTTGTTCCACTCAAGAGATGTGATCTAGGGTGTTCAGTATCACTGATTATCACAAACATAATGTTGCCTTTGTGTCCAGCATTAATCTTATCTTGCCCATAGTCAAGTAGCAAGATTGCAATTCATTGTATAGCCTAGCATTATTATCTCCCTGTATATCTGATATGCAAACATTGTATTCAACACTTTATTTCCAAACTTAAAATGTTCACTGAATTTTTTTTGTTGATTTACACATTTAAATGCTATTTTATATGACTTACAAGACTCCTATATTTAACAACAACAACAATAATAATTCAATGCAATAATGCAGAAACTGGAGAAGGTACCTGACTGGCTAACCACAGGAATAACTTATTTGCTACCAAAATCAGGAGCAGCAAGGAAGTCACCAATTACTGACCCAGTACCCGCTTAACAACCATGTACAAAACCCTAACAGGAATAACAGCCAAAAGAATTTCCACACATTTGGAAGAGCAGAACTTACCACCAGCAGAGCAAAAAGGATGTCACCCTGGAAGTGAAGGTTTCAAGTTTCAATTACTTATATCAAAAGTGATGTATGAAGACTGCAAATGAAGGAAAAAGAATTTAAGTGTAGCCTGGATTGATTACTAGAAAGTATGTAACAACATTCCACATAGCTGGATAAGAAAGTCAATAGAATTAGTAGGAGTGAATAGTAAAATTGTCAGATTTTGTAAATTATCAGTGGAGAAATGGAACATAAGGCTTCATTTAAATACAAAGCAGGAAGTAATACAGTTGTAACCCATTCAGATACAAAGAGGAATATTCCACGGGGACTCTTCTTTGCCGTTACTCATTTGTATAGCACTTATTCCACTAACAAACAAGCAGAACAGCTGATTGTGGATATCAAGTACACGGAACTGAGAGGAAAAATTAGTAACTTTTTGTATATAAATGACTTGAAACTACTAGGTAGAAATGAGGACAATTTGGAGAATGAAATAAAAATTATGAAAGCAATTAGCAAAGACATTAATATGAATTTTGGATTAGAAAAGCATGCAAAAATATGTTTAAATAAAGGTGAAGTCCAAAACAATATATATATATATATATATTTAGGAAACACATTTGAGAAGGACATTATTGAACTGGACCCGAGGAAAGCATCTAAGTATTTAGGCATAGAAGAGAGCCATGACATAGAGCATAAGAATGAGAAAGATAAGTTGAAGAAGGAATATGTGAGGAGATTGAGATTAGTTTTGGGCACAGATTTAAGTCCAAAGAATAAATTCAAACAAATGGATCATTGGCAGTACCAGTACTTTGATATCGTTTTGGAATTGTTACCTGGTGCCAAGAAGAACTGCAAAAACTAGATAGGAAAATGAGGAAACTGCTAACCATCCATAGACAGCATCATGCAAAGGCAGATGTAGATTGCTTGTATGTTCCCAAAAAACAGGAAGGAAGGGGCCTGATGCAGTTGGAAGAAGCCTATGCAGTAGGAATTACAAAACTGGTGAAATATGTAGACAGAAGAAAGATCCACTAATGCAGTTTGTCAAAAAACACCAATGCAACATCAACTCAGCAGTGTTACAGACAGCTAGATGTCTCAAGACAGAAGTACAGATAGGAACAAGACAAATAAAGGAGAGCATAGCAGAGAAAACAAAAGAAATATAGTGATGGAAGAGGATGCAAGGACAGTTGCCATGTAACATAGATGAAAAGCTGGTGGATAATGAACAGTCATATCGATGGCTAAAATCTGGCAACATCAAGGGAGAAACAGAAAGTACAATAGTGGCAACTCAAGACCAAGCACGTAGTACAAATTATTTTAAGAATAAAATTTTGAGGGAAGAAACTGATAGTAGATACCAGTTATGTAAACAACATGAAACTATTGACCACCTAACCTCAGGATGCTCCATTTTGGCAAAGAATGAATACTTAATGAGACACAGCAAAGTTTGTGCACACTTGCATTACTGAATATACAAAGCCCTAGGCACTGGTACACACATGTGCCTAAGCCAGTGTATGAACAGAAATATGTTACAGTATCGTGGAATCAAGCAATACACACAGACAGAGAAGTTACACCAAATAGGCCAGATATAAAAACTAAAAACAAAAAATAGAAAACATACATACTGTTAGATGTGGCAGTACCTGCAGTGAGAAATGTTGTGCAAAAGAAAGTGGAGAAAAAGCTAAAATACAAGAGTTTATGTATAGGGATACAATGAATGTGGAACTTGAAATGTAAGAATGTACCAGTAATAATTTGAGCCACTGGAAAAGTAACAAAGGGTTTAAGGAAAAATTTGGAAGGTATACCAGGAAAACCTTCAATAGATTCACTAATAAAGACGGCTGTACTGGGAATATCACACGTAATACAGATAGTACTGCGGTTCAAAACTTGAAGCCTGAGCAGTGGGGATCACTGTTGGTTCAAGAGAACTACCAGGAAGAAAAGACCCATGACAAGAGACAAAAACAACAGCAGCAGCAGCAGCAGCAGCAGTAGCAACAGTAACAGCAACAACTACAACAACAACAACATAATAATAATAATAACAACAACAACAACAACAATAGGTCCTTAGTTTTTAACTGGCCTATATCGTTAAATCACTTCACAGACGATTTTACATGACAGCAAGCAGAACATTGATCACTGCTGTTCCAATTTGCCATTAGCTGTGTATTATTCAATTGTTTTTCAGGGATTGTTAAGTTTTCGCCCATCATATTTTAAGGAGGTGCTGTGAAGTTGTAGTTAAGATACTGCAATTAATATTAGGTCTTTATGTGCCATGTTTAAGAAGGTGCTGGAAATGGTTTCATTTACTTCACAAACATGTATTGCACCTAACAGACACATTGAATTTCTCTGCTGAAATTGAAAACACTACATCTAGAGTGTTCCCCTGCAGATTGTCTTCAGTATCTGGATTATGACTGTTCACTGTATGCTTTAGCTTGCCCCACAGGTATAATTGCACACCTTCAGATCTGATGAATGGGAAGGTCACAATCCCCTGTTTGCTACTTTTTCACCAAGAACACCTTAAACAGCACATAGAACTGTTTATGGTGTTCAGAAAATGCTCTTGGAATTTGTATAATATATTGGTAAGACTCTGTGATCTCAGAAAAAGAAATGGGTCCAATAATCCTTGTTCACTCACAGGACACCACACAACTTTAATGCCATTAGTGGCACTTTATGGATTAATAGGGGATTTTCTACACATCAATACCTGTTACTCTTAAGTTCACATTTCCACAGAGATGAAAACACCTTTTATCACTGAATGGAACAAGTATGGTGTCTATTTCTGTAGCATGAAACTAATGACTCTGTACAGATATAACAACATGTGTGCAAAAGCACCAACATTAGCTGGCCTGCTGAGCTAGCCAAGTTCTACATGACAAGGTAACCGACAGGAAGAAGTCAACGTTATGGGAAGATTAGCAAGAGCTTAATTATTTAGTTTTCAGTTTCTTCGTCTGTCAGTTTGTTAATGAAGAGAACTGTTTTTCACTAAATTCATGAATGACCATTGACAAGACTTAGTGTATCACTACTCATTACTGTGTTAGTGGCTGTATTACATTCGGTAATATGACCTTTTGTAATTATATTTCATCAGTTGAGGTTCCAGCAGAGCTAAGACCAGTGGAGTTCCATGAAAAGTATGTGCCACCCCCTCCACCTGAGCCAGGACAGCGCAGACTTCCAGAAGAGATAGAGGCAGAACTTAAACAACAGGAACAGGAATTAGAGAAACTTGCACTGATGAGTATTGAGTGAGTGTGATAAATGAATTGGTGATAGAGTGACACATATACAACATTTAAAGAATGGCATGAATAAGAGTGAATCATTTATAATGTTCATTTATGTAAGAATAGGGAAATGATTTTATTTGACAGCTCACATCTGCTCTTCATTCAGACTGTTTCACATGATGGCACACGGTGTAGCACTCATCACTGTTGTAATTTGCTGTGAATATGGGTCTGTGAATTTTAGTTTAATGTACTGCAGTTGCTGAGAGGTTTCTGCTTGCCATATTATTGCAAGAAAGTGCTGGAGATGTTTCTCTTTAGTTTGCAGACACTTGCCATATCTAACAACGGCATTAATTTCACATTTAAATGCCTTTGTTTTTTGTAAGTTAAGCAAGCCAAAAAGAATAGACTAGCTACAGTCAGATCAAATAATGTCCCTGCATAATGACTCATGAAGTTTTGTCTTGTAACCACATAATTTTGAGTCATTTTTGTAGAGTAATTCAGAGCTGAAACTCAGTACACATACAGAGGGCCATTAGCCTAATGATGCAGCATATCTCTGAGCTTACAGTTCCATGACCAGATGTATTATTTATACTCATATACTCGGAAGCATTTAATAACAGAATGCTGAGAAGATCAGAGAACAGATAAGGAAATGGGGAAAATTAAGTACCAGCAAATTTGATTCTATATCAGTCTTTCTTTTTATTATTGGAGTAATTATTCCCTTGTGTGGGCATAATGGCCTACTGCTGCACATGGAGTGGCTATACAGATTTGCCTTTAAACTTCCTGTGAACCACCATTTTCTCAGGAATCAAAAAATTGCTGCACTTCGAGATGGTGGTACATATACTAACTACACAACCTTAAGGGATTAATTCTACTTACTGCAGGTTACCAGGAAATGTCTTGTGGTTTGAGCCACCCATTGTTGCTGGCTGGGATAAGGATGCAGGTTTCTGGTCCACTGAAGATTTCCATGATCTGAAGTTTAATGAAGAAAAGCAGGTATTCATCATGAAACTGCATATTTACCTTGTCTTATTCATAATGGAGACCACGGTAGCACAGTGGTTAAGGTGCTGTGCTACTAATTGGTAGGTCACTGGTTCAATCCCAGCTGGTGCCAGTGGATTTTTCATTGACATAAAATACAATCACATTATGGCCCTGGGGTCGAATCAGCCTCTAACATAAATGAGCACCAGGAGTATTTCCTGGGAGTAAAGGTGGCCGGTGCGTAAGGCTCACAACCTACCACCATCCTGTGCCTTTGTCACGAAATCTGGGAGTCTTAACTTCCTGGAACCCTCTGGGCCTGTCCAGGCCTGTAATGGGACTGCTTTACCATTTTTTTGACCGCCTCTGTGGTCTAGTGGTCAGAGTTTCTGGCTACAGATACAGAGGTCCCGGGTTCGATCCCCGGCGCTACCAGATTTTCTGAGTAGTAGTGGGTCTGGAACGGGGTCCAC
>Ga0123355_10012814_pt1 | contig 13006 bp, 13 predicted proteins | sample TergutEmb28metaG_3_FD_89872 | JGI IMG/M metagenome (GOLD analysis project Ga0123355, IMG submission 89872) | Embiratermes neotenicus P1 segment gut microbial communities from Petit-Saut dam, French Guiana - Emb289 P1 | ecosystem: Host-associated > Arthropoda: Insects > Digestive system > Gut ... | reverse complement strand
TCGAGTATCTGGTTCCAGCCCTCTAATTGACCGCTATTTTTCGCGCTCTCCATGGGTTCATTTCCAATGAAGGTGAGTTTCGTCTGGCCGTTTCCTAGATCCTCAAAGATGGTCACGTCGTACGCACCCTCGATGGCCTCATGTTCTATTCCTAGCTGCGCAGGATCAATCCTTCGAGTCCTAAAAAGTACATCAAGGAAACGATCTTCTCGTGCGGAACAATCTCGTGGTATTCAACCGCATTCCAGAACTGCTGCCCATCCGGTGCCTTCATGCCGGAACGGTTCGAATGTGACCGCCCTTTCCGTTCAGATTGGCGATCACCCAACGGCCATCACGAAGCTGCAGGTCTTCGATTCTCAACGCTGCTGCTTCCGCAGGCGGAGCCAAAATGGAGTGGGAACTCGCCAGGCCGACAAGTTCGGTTCGCCTTGCCCGCTACTTCCGGCGTCCTGGTTCCGTACAGGCTTACGAAGCCAATCCTGAAGTCAGGCGCGATTTCCTGCCGGAGATTCACGTGGCACTGTAGCGCAGGCGGTTCCCGCTCTTCGTCACAATGCGACCCGGTCACCGCCCAGTCGTTCATATTATTGATGAGACACACCCGGTTGGACGCCCTCTACGAGATGTCTAGTTGCACGTAAGCCAATCTCTCATCTAGAATGTTGATCTAGATTGATAGCGGAGATTTTTCATGCGTAGAGTGGGGTTGTTTGAAGCTAAGCAGAAGCTCTCAGAGTTGGTGGAACAGGCAGCGGCAGGAGAGCGGATTGGCATCACGCGGCGCGGCAAACTGGCCGCGGTTATCGTTTCCGTCAAGGGCGAATACGATCTGAACGGGATCTTTGAGAACTTGGAGGGGATCCGGCGAAGAGCGCGACGGGTCAAAGGCGTAAGCGTGAAAGACCTTATTGAAGAGGGCCGCTCATGAAGACCTTTGTTCTAGATGCCTCTGTTGCCCTAGGTTGGGTTCTGGACAACCCCGTTCCTGCATCTGCGACTCGAGCGAAGCACGCTTTGTTGTCTGGGAGCAGGGCAGTGGTCCCGGCTTTGTGGCATCTAGAAATTGCCAATGGCATCGTCGTAGCCGAGCGTCGAGGAATCCTCACCTCTTCCGACGCCATGCTGGCTCTCCTCCAACTCGAACAATTGTGCGCTCAAGCGGTCGAAATCGAAGCGGACATTGTTCCGATGCGGCAAGCATTTATGACGGCGCGCACCTATCAGTTGTCGGCCTATGATTCGGTATATTTAGACTTGGCGCTTCGAGTGAGACTACCTCTGGCAACCCTGGATGTGCCTCTCCGCAAGGCCGCAGGTAAAGCCGGAGTGGAACTGCTGCCCTGACGCCCACTGCATCTGGTTCGCCCTGAGCGGCGCGTGGTGTCAGTAGCTCGTTATCGGCTCGCGGGAGTCGTGACCGAGAACTACGAACACTTCAAGCCGACATGGCGCTAGCCCTCGGAAAGGTCGTAGCCCTGGGACCGGCGGCGCTGGCCGCTGGCGCGGTCGCATAAGACGTTCCCTGAAATTCGCTTCTCGAGACCAGGGGAGACCAGGGCCGGCTTCTGGTCAACCTCGTCGTTCGGCTGCTACACTGACACCTTTGACGAATGGACTCTGGCCGGTTCCGGGCGGAGTTCTGTGAGTTCATCCATGCTAAAAGCCGGGGATATTGCGATTGTCAGCGGGGCGCGCACGCCTTTTGGGCGGTACTGCGGAAAGTTGAAGGATTTTACGGCGCAGGAACTAGGCGCGATTGCGGGCAAGGGCGCGATGGAGCGCTCGGGAGTTGATCCCAAGGAAGTCGATCACGTGGTGTTTGGCAACGCGCAGCAGACTTCGGGTGATGCGCTTTACGGGGCGCGGCACGTGGGGTTGCGCGCAGGGATTCCCCTGGAAGTTCCGGCGTTGACGGTGAACCGGTTGTGTGGCTCGGGCATGCAGGCAATTGTGAGCGGCGCGCAGATGATCCAGACCGAGGAGGCGAAGATTGTGCTCGCCGGGGGAATGGAGGCCATGTCGCAGGCGCCGTTTGTGATTCGCGGGCGCGATGGGTTCACGCTGGCTCCGGGCGGGAAGCTGGAAGATTCGCTGATGGTGGCGCTGCTCGATTCGTATTGCGGATTGTATATGGCGAACACTGCGGAGCTGTATGGGGCCGAGCAGGGAATCACCCGCGCGATGCAGGATGAGTTTGCCCTGGGCTCGCAGCAGAAGGCCGATGAGGCCTACAAGGCGGGACGAATTCAGGAAGAGCTGGTGCCGGTGCCGCTCCGAAATCATAAGGGCGAGCCGACCGGGGAGATGCTGACCGAGGATGATCACCGCGGTGACCGCCGGCAACGCGAGTGGAATTGTGGATGGCGGCGCGGCGGTCGTGCTGATGTCGATCGACGAAGCCCGCAAGCGCAACCTCGTGCCCATGGCCCGGATTGTGAGCTGGGGCATGGCGGGCGTTGAGCCGAAGCTGATGGGACGCGGTCCAGTGCCAGCATCGCAGGCGGCATTGCAGAAGGCGGGGATTTCGCTCGACTCCATGGATCTGATTGAGGTCAACGAAGCCTTCGCGGCGCAGTATCTGGCAGTGGAGAAAGAGTTGGGACTCGACCGAGAGAGAGTCAATGTGAACGGCGGAGCAATCGCGCTGGGGCATCCGCTGGGCGCGACGGGCACGCGGCTGGTGATCACCCTGCTGTATGAGCTGCGGCGGCGGAAGAAAAAGTACGGGCTGGCCACAGCTTGCATTGGCGGCGGGCAGGGGATCGCCATGGTGGTCGAGAGCCTGATTTAACTGTTAGCCCAAAACCGACGATTTTCAAGACATGATGGGCACTCTTCGGCGGCTTTCCCCAAGTTTGCTGCTTTTCCTTTCCGTCACTTTTGCGCTCGAGGCGCAATCTCCGGTTGTAATTCAGGTCGATGCCGGCAGAATCCTCGGGCCTTTCAATCCGGCCTGGGCGTACTTTGGCTACGACGAACCGAACTACACCTACGCTCCCCATGGCAAGGAACTGATCGGTGAACTGGCGGCTCTCGCTCCGGTCAAGGTGCAGATCCGTACCCACAACCTGCTCACGACCGGAGATGGAACTGCGGCTCTGAAGTGGGGCTCGACCAACGCGTACACCGAGAATGCCGCCGGGCGTCCGGTCTACGACTGGAAGCTTGTCGATCGTATTCTCGACACCTATCTCGAAACCGGTGCGCAGCCTTTTGTGGAGATCGGGTTCATGCCCGAGGCGCTGTCGACGCATCCCGAGCCCTATCGGCATCACTTCCCCAATGGCGAGTTGTTCACGGGATGGACCTATCCGCCGAAGGATTATGACAAGTGGCGGGAACTCGTTTATCAGCTCGTGCTGCACTCGATCGGGCGTTACGGGAAGAGCCGAGTTGCGGGATGGAATTGGGAAGTCTGGAATGAGCCCGACATCGGCTATTGGCACGGCACTGCGGAAGAATACGACAAGCTGTACGACTACGCGGTCGATGGGGTGCGGCGCGCGCTGCCGGATGCGAAGGTAGGGGGTCCGGCGACGACCGGACCCGGCGGAGCGAAGGCGGCGGAATATCTGCGGCAGTTTTTGCGGCACTCAACGAGCGGAACGAACTTTGCGACCGGAAAGACCGGGACTCCAATGGACTTCATCAGCTTCCACGCCAAAGGTTCTCCCCAGCTGAAAGGCGGACAGGTGCAGATGGGTTTGGCGCGTCAGCTGCGCGATGTAGAGGAAGGGCTGAAGATCGTCGCGTCGTTTCCTCAGTTGGCGCATTTGCCTGTGATTCTGAGCGAATCGGATCCGGAGGGCTGTGCGGCGTGTTCGGCGATGGATCATCCGCAGAATGCTTATCGGAATGGTACGTTGTATCCGGCGTATACGGCGGTCGCGATCCGGGAGATGCTGGACCTGAACCAGCGCTCGAAAACGAACCTCGCGGCCATTCTGACGTGGGCATTTGAGTTTGAAGACCAGCCGTATTTCCTGGGCTATCGCACGCTGGCGACAAACGGGGTCGACAAACCGGTACTCAATGTGTTTCGCATGCTCGGATTGATGTCGGGGGAGCGAGTGGAAGTGGCGAGCAACCGGGCGGTGGGGCTCGATGAGATTTTGACGGGTGGAGTGCGCGGGAGGGCCGATGTGGATGGACTCGCAGCCCGCGGGGATCACGAGGCGACGGCGCTGGTGTGGAACTATCAGGATGATGAAGCCTCCACGGCGGAAAAATCTGTGGAGTTGAACGTCCGAGGACTTCCTCCGAATGCCAGGAGGATTCTGGTGAGGCACTACCGCATTGACCAGAACCACAGCAATTCTTATACAGTGTGGAAGGCGATGGGGTCTCCGCAGTCCCCGAGCGCGGAGCAATATGAGGCGCTACGGTCGGCGGGGCAGTTGCAGTTGCTGGAGTCGCCGCGGTGGGTGGAGAGCAAGGATGGGGCGGTGCATCTGGAATTTTTGATGCCGGGGGAGAGCGTTTCGCTGGTGGAGTTGAGTTGGTAGGCGCGGTACTTGGGTGGACGGCGTGCGTTCGAGGATACAGAGATGAAAAGCGTGCTGCTGGTCGCTTGTGCACTAAGATTCGGTTTGCTGCCTGCCATCTGGAGATCTTCGGACACGACTCTGTTTACCCTGTTCAGTCCGATTTTGCTTGGATTGATCTATTTCGTATTTCATCAACACGATTGGCCACCCAGGCTTGTCCCGTGGCTATTTGCTTGTGTCGCGGTCAGCAGGATCGCAGGGTATCGGTGGCTGAATCAAAGACATGGTGGCGTTGGGCCTCTGGTTGACGACGATGTTTGGGTTTTCGGCGGGCTGGCGGCAGCGAGCTTTGCATTCGCGTGGTGGCGATGGCTAAGGGATCACACCGAGACACGCGCAGAGGCGAACCCGAAGTCAACGTAAGTGACGTCGAGGCCCTTCGAGTTGCCGATAGTGTTGGGAGGATGTCGAGGTCCTACGCTGGCGGATGGCAAGGCTTTGTGGCTAAGGACAGGATTATGCAAATCAAGAAAGTTGGCGTTCTGGGTTGTGGGCTGATGGGATCCGGCATCGCGCAGGTTTGCGCGATGGCCGGATTTGAAGTCACTGTGCTCGAGGTGGAGCAGAAGTTTCTCGACAGGGGATTTGCGGGGATCGGGAAATCTTTGGCGAAGTTGGCGGAGCGGCCGGTGGAAAAAGGTGGAATCACAGCCGAGCAGAAGGATGCGGCTCGGGCTCGGCTTCATGGGACGACGTCCAAGCCCGATCTGGCGGATTCCGACATTGTCATTGAGGCCATCATCGAGAACCTGGAAGAGAAGAAAAAGACATATGCGTCGATTGATGGAATCGTGAAGAAGGACGCGATCTTCGCTACCAATACCTCTTCGATTTCGGTGACGGAGTTGCTGACGGCGGTGAAGCGTCCGGAGAGATTTATCGGCCTGCACTTCTTTAATCCCGTGCCGCTGATGAAGCTGGTGGAGGTCGTGCGCACGATTGCCACGAGGGACGACGTGTACGAGACGGCTTATGCATTTGCGAAGAAGCTAGGCAAGGTTCCGGTGCGGACTTCTGACAAGACGGGGTTTATTGTGAACCGGCTGCTGGTGCCGTATTTGCTCGATGCCATCCGGGCGTATGAAGAGGGCGTGGGGTCGATCGAGGATATTGATAGCGCCATGAAGCTGGGCTGCGGGTATCCGATGGGCCCGTTCACGCTGCTGGATTTCGTGGGCCTCGACACGACTTACTACATCACCCAGGTGATGTATGACGAGTTCAAGGAGCGGCGGTTTGCATCGCCTTCGCTGCTGAAGCGGCTGGTGATGGCGGGGTGGTATGGGCGGAAGTCGGGCCGCGGGTTTTATGATTACTCGGACCCGGACAAGCCGCAGGCGCAAAAGCTCTAATCGGGATCGTTCGACTCCGCCAATCGATTGCCCAGGCTCGACGATTGGTTCAGGAAGAGAAACTTTGATTGGTCCGGGGTTAATCCGTGTGAATCCGTGGCAGGTTTGACTATGAACTTCGAAAACATCCTTCTCGAGAAAAAGAACGCCATTGCGTATGTCACTGTGAACCGGCCGAAGGTGCTGAATGCACTGAACATGGCCACGATGGAGGAGTTGCGGGCGGCATTTCATGACATCAAGAACGACCGGGCGGTTCGTGTCGTGATCTTTACCGGGGCAGGCGAGAAGGCGTTCATCGCCGGCGCCGACATCGGCGAGCTGGCCAGGCAGGATGCGGTGACGGGGAAGGAATATACGCACCGCGGGCAGAGTGTGCTCAATCTGATTGAGAATCTTGGGAAGCCGGTCATTGCCTGCATCAACGGATTTGCCCTCGGCGGCGGGTGCGAGATGGCAATGGCATGCACCATGCGTCTCGCCAGCGAGAACGCGAAGCTGGGGCAGCCGGAAGTGAAGCTGGGGATTATCCCGGGGTATGGCGGGACGCAGCGGCTGCCGCGGCTGGTGGGCAAAGGCATCGCGATGCAGATGGTGCTGGCCGGGGAGATGATTACGGCGCAGGAGGCGCATCGGATTGGGCTGGTGAATGAGGTGACGGCGCCGGCGGAGTTGATTCCGCGGGCGGAGGCGATTGCGGCGAAGATCATTTCGAACGCTCCTCTGGCCGTGCAGTACGCCCTGGAGGCCGTGAACAAAGGGATGGAGATGAGCTTGTCGGAGGGTCTCTATTTGGAGGCTGTGTTGTTTGGCGTGGCTTCGGCGACCGAAGATAAAACCGAGGGCACTAAGGCGTTTCTGGAAAAGCGGGCGGCGGTGTTCAAGGGCAAGTGACTTCTTTCTCCGCGGATCCACGTGGATTTCGCGGATCAAAAATACTTCCAAGTCTTCACCACAGAGAGAGGGCACGGGGGACGAGAGGTCCGTTATGCGTAAGACATATTGGCTCGTTGCGGCGTGTTCACTTCTGTTGAGCCGTGCGGCGTTGGGCGAAGACTCGTGCGACAAATTGAGGTCGCTGACGATTCCGAATACCAGCATCACGTTGGGGGGCCCCGTGGAGGCAGGAAAGTTCGCAGGTCCTACGGCGGCGTTCACGGGGCGTGATCTCACAGCGTTCTACAAGAACCTGCCGGCGTTTTGCCGCGTGCTGGCGGAGGCTAAGCCGACTTCGGATTCCGACATACGTATCGAGATCTGGATGCCGCTCTCTGACTGGAATGGAAAGCTCCAAGGTATTGGTAATGGCGGATTCGCCGGATTGATCGATTATCAACAGCTTGGCGATGCGCTAAGCAAAGGATACGCAGCCACGGCCACCGACACGGGGCATAGCGGCAATCCAGTGGATGCGAAGTGGGCTCTGGGGCACCCCGAGAAGATCGTTGACTTCGGGCACCGCGGCATTCATGAGATGACGCGAGTGGCGAAGGAGGTTCTCGAGGCCTACTACGGCAAGGGTCCGCAGTACTCCTACTTTGCGGGATGCTCAGACGGGGGACGCGAGGCGTTGATGGAGGCGCAACGCTATCCCCAGGATTTCGATGGGATTCTTGCTGGAGCTCCGGCGAATTACTGGACGGCGCTGTTGACCATGGCGGCGTCTGACACGAAGGCCCTGACGCTCGATCCGGCGAGTTACATTCCACCGTCGAAAATTCCGGCGATCGCAGCGGCGGTGAACGCGGCCTGTGACCAGAAAGATGGCGTGCAGGATGGCGTTTTGAACGATCCGCGAAAGTGCCAGTTCGATCCGGCGGTCATCGAGTGCAAGGGTGGGGATTCGGATAAATGCTTGACCGCGGCCGAGACCGCAACCCTGAAGAAGCTCTATGCGGGGCCGCATGATGCCAAGGGGAAGCAGGTCTTTCCTGGATTCCTGCCGGGTGCAGAAGATGGGCCCGGTGGATGGGCAGTGTGGATTCTAGGAACGGCTCCGGAGAAAAGCCTGCTGACGTTGTTTGCCAAGGGCTATTTCGGAGACATGGTGTACGACGATGCCAATTGGGATGCAAAAACCTTTTCTCTCGATGCCGGACTGAAAGCGGCGCAGGCGAAAACGGCGAGCGCATTGGATGCGGTGAATCCCGATCTCAAGGCATTCAAGGCGCGGGGTGGAAAGCTGATCGTCTATCACGGATGGAATGATCCTGCGATTCCGCCAGTGAATACCGTGAATTACTACGAAAGCGTGATCCGGAAGATGGGACAGAAGGATACGGATTCGTTTCTGCGGCTATACATGGTGCCGGGAATGCAGCATTGCGGCAACGGTCCGGGCGCGGATTCGTTCGGGCAGGTGGGGCGGCTGGTGTTCGACGATCCGCAGCATAGTGTGGACGCGGCTTTGGAGCAGTGGGTGGAGAAGGGGACCGCACCAGGGACGATTATCGCGTCGAAATATTCTAAAGATGCACAAACCACTTTGAAAATGACTCGCCCGCTGTGCGCGTATCCACGAGCGGCGAAGTACAAGGGGAGCGGGGATACGAATGATGCAGCGAACTTCGTGTGTCAGCCGTGATCCCAAAAACTTTTACCACTGAAAACACCGGGATCACTGAGGAAAATACATTGAAGATCGAGCCTGTGCCGGAGGCGGCGGTTTCGGGAATTTCGGGGAAGCTGGACGCTTCCGGGAGGCGGTTTGCGATTGTTGTGTCCCGCTTTAATTCGTTTATTACCGAGCGTCTGTTGTTGAGCGCTTCCGATGGCCTGATTCGCACCGGGGCTGCCAGGAAGGACATCGCGGTGGTACGCGTGCCTGGGGCGTTTGAGATTCCTTCGGCGGCGCGAACTTTGGCTTTGACCCGCAACTATGACGCGATCCTCTGTATCGGATGCCTGCTGCGGGGAGATACAGCGCATTACGACGTCATCGTCAATGAAGTCACGCGGGGGATCGGGCAGTCGGCCCAGGAGACCGGTGTTCCGCATGCCTTCGGCGTATTGACCTGCGACACTCTGGAGCAGGCGATTGATCGGGCGGGATTGAAAATGGGAAACAAGGGGTTTGAGGCGGCGCTGGCTGCGGTGGAGATGGCTTCGCTCAAGGACTGCATCCGGGGTTCGGCTTCCGGCTCCGCAGAGGGCGGAGCCAGGGTGCGGGCTTCGGGCGGGGGCAAGACTCAGGTGAATCGTCGGAGTGACCGGGATTCCACGAAAGGCTCGCCGAAGCGGCGCAGATAGTTCCTTTTCCGAGGGCTGTTCTGAAGTAGACTGAACGATTAGGTAGGGTGGACAGCGTGAAACCCGCGCCTGCCCGCGGGACGGACGAATGTTTCGTCCGTACAGAGGATATGGGGACACGGCGGAAATCTCGGGAGATGGTGCTGCAGATGCTTTTCCAGTCGGACATGGGGAAGCAGGATGCGGAGCAGGTGCGGCAGACATTTTGGGCGGAGCATGGGACTGCCAGCAGCGAGGTCCGCGGGTTTGCCGACGATTTGTTTCGCGTGGCGACCGATCGCGTCAGCGAAATCGATGGGTTGATCGAGAAGCACGCCGAGCATTGGCGGATGGAGCGGATGGCCGCAGTGGATCGGAATTTACTGCGCGCGGCGGTGGCGGAGTTGCTGGGTTATCCGGAGACGCCGCGGGCGGTGGTGATCAACGAAGCGCTCGAGATTGCGCGTAAGTTTTCGACCCCCGAGTCCGTGCACTTTGTGAATGGAGTTCTGGACAGCGTGGGGAAAGAACTAGAAGGCAGCGGGCAGGGATCTGTTGCCTCCTAGCGCCGTTCCTGCAGGTTGACCCTTCGGAAATTCCACAAGACGAAGAGGAACCCTCCCTACAATCAGATTGCCCGACTGCAAAGGAGCGTCGCTATCGCGCCGCTCCTTTGCTGCCTTTCCGCTCAGTCTTAGAATTTGCCGGGTGATCGACCAGGGATGGGCTTTCACTTTGCCAGCGCTGTCGTGAGCGTGCAGGGGCCGTTGCTGGGAGTGAAGTTGCAGAACGCGTTCAGGGAGTTGGGCAGGCTGGGGAACGACAGTTGCATGTTGTCACTGCCGCCGAGCGCGGTGAGAACTTCGTGCAGCATACCATCGCTGCCCGCTATCAGGATCGTGCCGCCGTCGACGGACATATCCGCACTGATCGGAGTGGCGTTGCCCTGAAGTTGAATGCCGCCGCTCACGGAACCGGCAACTACGTCGAACGTCACAATGCTGGAGCTCCCGGTGGATAGAACGTAGAGCAGCGTGCCATCGGGCGAGGCAAAGAAGTTGACCGGAGTGATGTTTCCCTGACCCAGTTCGAAACGCTGCACTGGATTCGGCAGGTTGGCGGGATTGAAATTCAGCTGCTGCGGACAGAGATTTCCGGCCGCCGGAGGCAGCATCTGGGCAGTGATGACATCGAAGCCGGTCTGGTCGAGGATGAGGATGTGGACGCCGTCGGGAATGGGGTTGCCGTTCGAGTCGCGTCCATCCATGTGGACGTTGGGCAGAACCTTCATGATCGGCGTTACCTTCCCGAGAATGGGATTGTTGGGCAGGGAAACCGATCCGGCGGGCGCGTCGTTGCAATTGGCATAAGCCGCGAGACTAGCGGTGTTGCTGGTGGTGGAAAATTCGGCGGCGAAAGCAAAGGCGCTGTTGGGAGAGAAGGCGATCGAGCTGACGGTGGTCGCGGCCGGCAGGGGGATGGTCTGAAGCGCCTGGAGTGTCGAGTACACGAACAGATCCGGGTTGCCGTTACCGTCCAATCCAAAGATGAAAGTTTTCAGGCCATCGGGCGAGAAGGCCGCCGCCGAGGCCGAGGAAATGTTCAGGGGCGTGCTGGTAAGGGTCGTCGCATTGCCGGAGTTGACGATATACACCTGATTGGGGGTGTGGATGGTGTCGGAGAATGCGGAGACTAATCCCGAGGTGGAGACCGCGAGGATCTTTCCGGTGACCGTGCCCAGCGGAGTGAACGGGCTGTTGCTGGTGCCAAAGTTGGCGGGGGTGATGATTTGGGCGCCGAAATCGCTGCCCATAAAGGACTTGTCGCCGGCCAGATCCCACAGGAAGGAATTGCCTGGGGCGGGGAGAGGATTCTGATTGCCAGCCGAGGACTTACCGGTGGTGAGGAAGTAGACCGACGAACTGCAGGTGGCGGGTGGCTCATTGGAGCATCCGGTACTGCCGGCGAGCACGGACGCGGCTGCGGTTGAGCCCTCGACTACGCCTGAAATGACGCCGTCCGGAGACAACGCTGCCTGCGTATCGGGCGGGGTGAGGTAGACCGGAGAAGAGTAGACCGGATAGGGAATCACCATCTGGCAACTGAAGGTCGGAGTTGCGAAGTACTGGTTACATTGCGATAGCGGAGAACTGGGATCTGACGCCGAACCAGAAAGCGAAGCCGGGACCAGTGGAAATCCGATGTTGCAGGTGGGCGGCGTGCAGGAGGCAGTGATGGAGGCCGCCCCGGGAGAGGCAAGAGACAGCGCACAGGACTCCGTGCACGACGTGGCTGCACTGATCGCTTGCGGTTGCGAGGTAGTCCAGGTCAAGGGAATCTTTTGGAGGATGATGTTGCCAGTTGAGTTGGGCAGCGAACTGTTGCCCATGACATCGGTCAGAGTGGCGAACGCTGTTTCCGAGGTGGATCCCTTGTTGTCAATGAAGCTGGTCACGCCCGATCCTGCGTTTTGCAAGGTAAGAGCGATGTTCTCGATCGGGCAGGTGGCAAAGAAATCGAGGACTGGGGAGGGGGTGCCCTGCTGATTTGTAAGCTGCGGCTGCTGAAATAAGTTGCTGGTGACGCCGTTGGCAGAGGCGTAGATGTAGGTGAATCCGGGATTGAGCGCTGTAGCCGTCGCCTCGTTGGTGGGGAAGTTGAAAGTCGTGCTGGTGCCAGGGATAAAAGTGGTGTTGGGGATGGGAACGACGTTCACCACGGTGGTGTTATTCGCCGTCCAGGTGAAAGGTCCCACGGAAGTGGTGATGTCGTTTCCCTGGCTGAAGGCATGTGCCTCGACGGTCATGGACTGGGTCTGGGAGAGGCAGGGCTCCTGGATTGCGACTCCGTTGCTCAGAATGCCGGTGACGGTAATGTTGTCGATGGGAGGGTGAACAAACACGAAGGTTGGCAAGCTGGTCGCGCCCAGAGCGCCGGCGGTGACCGTCACGACGCCCGTATTCCCAGCCGAGCAAAGAGAGAAGGTGGCATCCCAATGTCCGGCGCAGGCCGCCCCATTGGGAGCGAGATTCAGAATCGAGGTATCACTCGAGGTGTAGCTGATGGGGGTGTTGATGTTGGTGCCCGAGGCGCTTTGAACCGAGGCCACGAAGCTGAGGGTGGCGCCAAGGGTCAAACTGGCATTGGTTGCAGGCGTGAGAGTGATGTGACCGGGGAAGATCGGCGCACCGGGTTTATTGCCACCACATCCAGCAATGCTCCAAAAACTAAGGATTGCAACTGCCAACCGCAGACCACGCCAACAGAACCGACCCATGTACCCCTCTTATAGTGTAGTGTTTGCGATTCGCACCCGAGTCCAACGACTCAGGCGACACACCGTATGATTTGGAAAACTTGTAGTTTAGAAGCTGCCGCCGGAATCAGCAAGTCGAGCATTTCGCCAGTCCCGTTCGGCGCTCGCTTGCTCAGGGCAGCTGACAGCGAGCCACCCGCCGACAGAATGCCTTGCTTCGAGCTCAGCGGGTTCGCTTGCTTTTTGCCTGATCCGGTCTTTACCTGATCCGGTCTTTACTCGATACTCGGTCGCGAACTCCGTCCCGACTCGGTCTCGGCCTCAGCCCTCTCCCTATTCGTCAGTGGGATGCAAAAAGACGGGTTGACGATGTTTCGAAGGAGTTGCTATATTAGTTTGGTTCCGCGAGTTCATCCAGGCTTGCTGTATGCTGCCGGTTTTCCCCGGTTGTGTGGGAAATGGCAGTGAGGTGGTAGAGCAAATGCGTTTCCGGGCTTTTGTCGAGTTCGGAAACTTTCCTCGCTGAAACGCTCCTGCGGTGCCTTTCGCCCTTATGCGAAGGATATGCAGGGCAGGGCTGACGAAACGGAGTGCCCCCGGAGTTTGGCCGGGCGCCACCG
>Ga0123355_10012812_pt1 | contig 13008 bp, 6 predicted proteins | sample TergutEmb28metaG_3_FD_89872 | JGI IMG/M metagenome (GOLD analysis project Ga0123355, IMG submission 89872) | Embiratermes neotenicus P1 segment gut microbial communities from Petit-Saut dam, French Guiana - Emb289 P1 | ecosystem: Host-associated > Arthropoda: Insects > Digestive system > Gut ... | reverse complement strand
GTGAATGGAAACTTTCAGATCGTCGACTGTACGAGGTTTTCGAACGTAGACTTTTGATTTGAGGTAACCCCAAAGAAAGAAACTCTCCCAACTACTACCCATTTCAAATACATGCGTTCTTTTTGTGCCACCCTGTATAACCTTCGTTACCATTATCTCATGCCACGTGTTCTGACTTTTGAACGGTCATCGTCAGGCAAGGCTTATCGACATGTGTCAGAGGTTTTAATTTTATGTCACCATATGTCATTGGCACTGTAGCCAACTGTCTTCTGTCTCTAAATGTTCTTTGCATTGCCATCTTTAGCATAGTGTTAGGTTTGGGGATATTTGTTACTAAGCTAATAATAGCATGAACATGTGATTTGTTGTGTTCTTTGCTGTAACTTTTTTCAGTACATTTATTAATAATCTTTCATGTGAATGCATCAGTTTAATTTGCAGTGAGGAAGAACTTGTAGGTTGCATATATACCACTCACACAGTTGGTGTTGTACCTCCAAAGAAATTTTGGACAAGTATCATCAGACTACATGAAAGAAAGTCACACTGAAATTTTTCAGATCATAACTAACTGGTTACTTCTGAAATTGGGAGCAGCTCCGTTAGTGTAAATGAATATCACACGTGTGATATTCACTCTTATGGCATGGTATGCAGTGGAGATTGTTAGTTTGTTAGTTACCAACGTTTCAGGAAAATGGGACAAATACATGTCAGTTACTAACTACAAATCTACACTGTGTGACATCACAGAAGAGTGAAGATCTCAATCAAACCACAGTGGAAGCCTGAAATTATGGATCTGACCTGTCTCACTTTATTGCCTTTAGCTCTGGGTTCAAGGTTTTTATTGCTTGGCAGATGATTCAGCATAGCAGTGCCACAAAATCTCGAAGTGAGTTGTGTTTTGAACACCCCTGTTAATGAAAGTCTCCTACGATATGGCTCTGTGCTGTTGGGCAATAGTTCCCACTGCTTTGAAAGCATTGTATTCGTTTGATATGTCGAGAACTGCTCACTTGCTGACTTCAGTCATGTTGCCACACGTCTTCCAAAACCACAGGTCGTCATATCCCAAAAGGTGGTTATTTTGGTTCTGTATGACCCCAGGGGTCTAGGAATAGCGTGCTGGCCTTTAGTACCCAAGTTTGTGGGTTCAAACCCGGCCAAAGCCGTCGGATTTTTAGGGCGAAAAAATCTTCAGCACGCCTTCCTTCGGAGGGGAAGTAATGCCATCGGTCCCATGCCATAGATTTGCGGCGTGTAAAAGATCCCTAAGTTTACGTGGAAGTCGGAATTTAGGCAAAATTACTACCGGACATATTTCTCGCCCGTAGTTCCAACTTTCGCTGCTAGGATCTCTCGCGTCATTGCGGACGGAGGCACCTGGCGGCTAAAGTGGGAACGTCTAAAGGCGGGAGAAAGCAATGGCAAACTACCCCCAAGAAATTGCCCAGGATGCAGTGTGCCAGAGCAATACCGGTCACATGACTGGGCTCTGGTTCCTGTCAAGCCCGGCCTTCAAGGCTGAATACTAACGAACGAATGACCCCATACCATAATTTTCATTTTGTGTTTTTCAGAGAGTTTGTGAAGATTTGCTACACAGCGCTACAGATCAACAGCAGGCTTGTTGCACCAGATCAGCATGAGTACCAAGAAGTGCTTCAACAAAATTTTCAGAAACTTTGCCACAGTTTGTCCTCTCTGTTTGGTGAGTCGCTGTGGCCTGACGATGAGGTGGGCTGCTTTAAGAGGAACAGTCAGGCACTGTTTAGTGTAATTAGTGGAGCATCAGCTAACTGCAGTTCAGCGTAGGTGTGTACCATGTTGTGCAAATGAGCGCACTTGTGGATGTCAGTGTAATAAAGGCAGGTATGTGGCGGTTGTGTTCATATGTACAGATGTGGATCAGGTGGTCTGAGAGTTCAGTGCGACAGATGGAACATAGACATGGGACCGTTAGTACATGTTACCATCTCTTGCAGGCCACAAGACACACCAACATTGTGGGAGGAAAATTTAGGGAGGAACTAGCTTATTCTCGTATTAAAGGATTATATAACTTCAGTACAACTAATTTGTATTATTATGGGTTGTTGATGATGATGATGATGATGATGATAATAATAATAATAATAATAATAATAATAATAATAGTAATCCAGTGCCCCCACATGTCCTTGTGGACTTCGTGGTCTTCCCTCCTGGACATGGTACAAGTGTAACCGACTCCTGAGGTTGGGACGCCCATGAGGTGCTGTTACATTATCCCGATGATATGAGTGGTGATATAGGAGGATGTAGTGCCAGGAGGGCCCTTAAACCTAAATTCTACTAACCTACCCAGACCATGATCACCATGGGAATCCTCCCCTACAGGGAAAATTCCCACGGTAGAACCGGGAATCGAACCCGGGACCTCATAATTAGTAGTCAGAGACTCTGACCACTAGACCACAAGGCTGGTCTTATTATTATTATTAGTTTAAAATAAAATATAATAATACTAATAATAATAATACAAATTAGTTGTGTTGGTGGTATTAATCCTCTGTAATTCTATACAGCACAAGATGGTTAACATAGAATTTTATTTTATTCACATTTTAAGCTCACATTTACAACTACTCAACATCATCGCTGTACAATATGCAGTTTCTCCTGATCATATTGACACACCTTCGGAACATGATACACAGAAGAATTTTATACAATGTGTTGCAGGAAAGCAAGCATGTCTTGTGATCTATAAAACATGGTAATTAATCATCGTATTACTGCATTTACTAGATGTTTGACATTGGTATGTCTGATATCGTATCTGGTATGTCTGATAATTGTATCTGGTATGGCCTAGCACAGGCATTGTAGTTGGTAGTACTGGTGGAGTTTTTAACATTCATCAATTAACTTGAACTAGTAGAATTAAGTTTTTGTATGGCATATAATATTGCATAATGTTTTTAAATGTTCCTAAGCTGTGTAGATGTTCCTTTTGTCTTTCGCACATCAGTGGATTTCACTGTGATACCTCAGATACTTACTAATATCCAGTATTTGTAGTACTGAACAGCCCAGTGTGTCTGGATTCTTATAATTTCTACTGACTACCAGTACATGTAACCAGTGCACAGGGCTGACAATCTTGCCAGTTTCAAGTTCCAATTGTTTAGAAATCCTGGGGCCCTCAACCTTATGAAGCCCAAAGGGTCTGTTCAGGCCTGTATAGAGATAACTTTACTTTTACTTTACCAGTACATGCAAGGTGCTCGCCAGTGTCCTCCCAATATTGACACTTTCACTTCAATTTATCAACCGACGAATGCACATATAATTTCCCATAAGACACTTTTAAAACACTTTAAAACACTCCGACATGTTTTAAAGTGTTTTAAAGTGTTTTAAAAGTGTTTTATGTGAAATTATATGTGCATTCGTTGGTTGATAAATTGAAGTGATTCTACGAAAATGCACGGTGCTACAATAAGATTTATAGCCACTGTTTCTTATGAAGCTTTTTTAATTGGAAAATTTTACTGACATTATTGATACATTTAACAGCAGGTGAAACTCTGATAGCAATAACAAGCACTTCACATAAAGACTGACAGACTTTTTTATGTGTATGTCATACATAATTAGCGTGCTGTCACTAAATATTTATCAGAGTGATAAATATGTTCAGACAAATGTTAGTTACAAAAATGAAGCCCATTTTATGAGGCACATGGTTTCTTATAAACCTCTTCCCATTTACAAGAGTGAAATCAGACGCACCAGAATTTTTGTGTTATGTATAGATTTCCTAACTTGTTAATGTTTTTAATATTGTTTTATAAATTCGTTATAAGTTGTTTTGTCTCCTTAAATTTATTTATCTCTGCAAAACAGTATTTCTGGTATTTTTGTCTATGTGATGTTAATAGCCTGACTTCAAACTAGACTGTAGAGTGGCAAATGGCGCAGTCCTTTTAGATTGCCTTCTGCTTACTTGCTGTCTATTATTCATTGTACAGATGTTAACATTACTTGTACTAATTACTTTAGAGCTTTTTTTGTAACTGTGTGTTGAGATTTCTCTTAATTTAGTCCTATAAACACAACCGTGTTAATGGATTATGTGCTGTAGTTACCTGATCTTCTCTAACCCATGCAGGTGGCCAGTTGCCCTGAAATGAATATAGCCGGATCCTAATCGGACTTAAGCTTTTGGCGCCGGAATTTTTTTTTAATTTCAGCACATCCTGTATATAAAATGTGAATAATACAGGAACCAAATATGTTAGATTTATGAAACAAACTCCTTTTTGAAGAGGAAAAAACGAAGAGTATATACCATGTTTAAAATATTCAGTACCTATATTTGTTCAATAAATATATAAAATGCAACGTTTAGAGGTTAGCGGTGCAGTACGACCACTGTAGGGGTCGTTAGGCGTCAAAGGGTTAATTTTGAATATGAAACTGTGCCTTCAGTTAAGATTCAGGTCTCCTGGGATGTGACACTGTGTCATTGGATCAACACTTCCCAAAACTGTGATGGCACTCTGGTCCTTTGAAATATCAGGAACTGCTTGTGCAGTGACATGGCATCACATTCCTGGATACTTGCATGTTCAAAAATACTGCCGAAAACCTTCCATTTTTTCATTCATCCATTTGTTAGATGCCCCCAGCATCTTCTGTCATTTGCTTTACACTGATACAGCAGCTTGAGGATTGGCTTTTCGGCACTGTTGTAAGATTGTCCACCCATTTTTTTGCAGTTCTTTTATTATTATGTTGATTATTGTTATTCCAAATTCATAATATCTTTATGGTTCTCTCAGCAGTGTTGATGAAAATTCGTATCATCTGGAATGTGGCACTGTGGTGATTGGTACATGTTGCCAGTGCTTCACAGGGGCTTGCTGCCTCCATCTTCAGTGCATGTGTAGTTCGAGAAGATACAGATAACATGTCCCTGAACACTTGAATCTCCATATTTGTTGTGTTTATGAACCAGTGTTCTGTATTATGTCATTTGGTTTGCTGTCAAAACATATCAAGATTACAGTATTTTGCTGGTGTTACAGGTGTCCAACTTAGTTGCTGGTAGTATGGGGGAATGTAAGCTGAGAGTGTTCAAAAAAAGGTGCTGTGGATATTTAGGCCTGAGAAGGAGAAAATAGCAGGAGACTGGAGGAAACTGCATAATGAGGTTCATTGATGTCCTGTATTTTGATCCCTGTTATTCTTATTTGTATAATTCTAATAAGATTTGGTACTGGCATTTCCTTAAGGCTGTACATTTAATACTGCCACACAACTGTTAACATCTGCCATAGCTGTGGCAGGTTTCCTCTGATATACTAAATTAGAGGAAGCTATGGTAGCTAATTTAGTATAGGCTGTGTGCCGGATGAGCAGGGCTGGGATAGCGCAGTCAATATAGTGACTTGCTACGGGCTGGATGGTCCAGGGATTGAATCCCGGTCGGGGCGAGATTATCTGCACCCATCCAGACCGGCCGTGGGGCCCTCCCAGCCTTCTATACAATGGGTACCGCGTCTCTTTCCCCGGGGGTAAAGTGGCCAGGACGTGGCATTGACCACTCACCCCTATCTAGTGCCAAGGTTAAAGAAAGAGTAGAACTGTACCTCTACTCCCTTTCTGGGCCTTCGTGGCCTGTTTTAGGCTGAACTTTACTTTACTTTTACTGGATGACCAGGAAATTAAAGTTTGATTCCAGGCTTGAGGGAGGATGCTTCACTTTTCCAAAACATCTAGACTGTGTCTGAGGACCCCCAACCCTTTCTCAGGGTCTCTTTCTGCAGAAGTACACCAGATGATACATACAGCTGGCCACTTCTGAGGTTAAGAACACATGGAGCTCTTCCTGCACTTCCTCGTGTGTCTTCCAAATGACTTAACATTTACTTTCCCTATTTAAAACATGCTTTGTCATGTTCATCATGCTGTGATCCACAATATCTCAGACCAGGAAGATCTAAGTGTCTCCTCAGGTACAAACTGCACAAAGAGGGAGTTGAAAATAACTACTTGTATCCCAGCAGTACATGTACACACAGCCAGAGGTCATGTAGCTCAGTCAATGTAGTGATACTGCTACAGGCTGGGCACCCAAGGGACCATACTTCGATTCCTGGTGGGGGCACAGAATATTTTGCTCCTCCAAACGTCCAGTCTAACACCAGGGCCCACCCAACATCCTGTTCAATGGGTACTGTGGGTTCTGTGTGCTTCCATCAGCTGGTGCCTGACAGTGACCTCTCATCTCCATCTAGTGCCAAGATTAAGAGTGAATGGAGCTTCACCTCCACTCCTCCTGCATGCCCTCATGGCATGCACAAGGACAGCTTTGCTTACACACTGTGGATTTGCTGCCCAAATCTATTCCATTGTAACATCAAATTACAGTTTGTCTGTAGGCTTCATTTTTGTTACACGTTGCGGATTTCAGGTTCTGTGTCATGTGCTATACTAAGGGTGTCTAAAGTGCCTTTTTGTTTAACGTCGCACGCAGTCGGTCACCTCTTTCATTTTTATTCAGTTCATATGCATATTTTCATAAGGTGTGTGCTGTGTGTTTAGGCCTACCGTGCTTCAAAAAATTACCAAAATTCTCAAGTTCTGTCTGTTTATGTAGCCAACATTTCACTCCACCCCTCACCCACCCCCGACAGTCCATTTAGGTAATCCCCACCCACAACAGTTAAGTACAGTGAAGGGGCCACTCCTGCCATCTAAACTGTAAAGAGCAATGTACTGTGTGTCAGATACAACACAGAGAACAGGGAGTATGCACAAAGTGGTCACAAATGACATGCAAGCAGAAGTGTTGAACACATTGTTCATAAACAAAGATATTATTGACTTTCCCAAGAACTTCTACAGCTGTGACATTTTTAACAGAGATCTGATGTTGCAGGGGTTTTAAAATATTTAAGATAAATAACTAGAATACATTAGGTGGTAATCAGAACTGTAAGCATGTTATATACATAAAAGTTGATCAGTTTAAATTAGTATGTATGGACTGAATGTTAGTGAGTATTAAGCTTTGAAAATTGCCTAAAAGTTACACTGCAAGTGTAATTAAGGTGGAATCATATAGAGTATGAATCTCAAACAGTTTGTGTGCTGAATCTGAATCATGCCTTTGCTAGGTGTTGCTTAGAAGCTGTGAACTGCATAACCTTCACACACCCCATAGTTCTGCTGCTACCAGTCATATTTAGTGGTTCAAAATGAAGTTTGGTGCAACATGTGGGTAAGGGAAAGAATGAATCAGAAGTGGGGTTTCAAGCTATGCTGCTGTCTGCTGTCTGCTCTGCCAAGCTTCCCACCTATCAGCAGTTTAGACTCACATCCCTCAGAAGCATTTTATTACATTCTACTGTTATAATCCTGATCACCCGTGATTTTTATACTAATAAAATATTATAAATAATATAATACATATAATTCACTTATTTTAATAAAATAAAATTACACGATTTATCTGCAGAAATTCATAACATACCACAATCATTGTATAAGTGAAAATATTGGAGTGGGAGGTGACACAAAGGGGCAGTGCCTTGGCAGACAGAAGGGGGAGAGTGTGTGTTCATTCATTCCCTGACCTTTTGTTAGGTGAAAATGTTGACTGGGAGAATCTCTGTATATGTGTATTGATATATGTGACACTTACGTGATGTTACACGTATTTTCACTACTTTTTTAATTGTACCTAATATAATTTAGAAGATGGTCTTCCTTTTTAATAATTCTGGCTTCTGCTAATGCAGGAAAACACTCAGGACACAACCAGTAACATCAGCAGTCTTGTTGTTCTGGTGGTAATGATAATTACTGCACTCTTGTTTCATTCATCTTAACTACATGTGTTGCAGTGAACAGTATTATTAAACACGTACCAGGGAGTGCACTCAGATGCAGTTTCAGTATTGTCATACTGACTTAACAAAGCACTTCTTTGCGAAACATGTCAGTAGTTTTACAGATATTTGACAAGTATTATGCATGCACTGAATAGACTTCTGGTATTTATAAATATGTAGTAGGGTCAAAATGTTAATGAACTTTCATCCATGTGAGCTGACATTTCACATTGGCAGTGCACACCACCTGTCCATGTGAGCTGGCCTTTCACAGTGGCAGAGCACACCACTTGTCCGTGTGAGATTACCTTCCACAGGGGCAGAGCACACCACCTTTCCAATAGTTCCTTTGTGCCAGATGCCATGACAGTGTTGGAAGTGCTTCTATGGGCCTGCTCATTTGGCTGTCTAACTGTAACTCATCAAAAGTATTTGGCAGGCACTACTGTAAGTTGAGAGTGGGGAGATTGTGGATATGACAGACATCTGAAGGTTCAGGTCTTCTGTGGTGTGATACAGCATGATACAGTGCTGTTTGGCAAGTAGTTCTGATGTTTCACAGGATTGCATTGTCTTTATCATCATAGTCAAGTGGGTCAGTCAAGGTGCAGGCACTACAATCCTGCAAGATGCTGGGAGCCAATTATCCACCAACACAGCATCACATCGCAAAGACTTGAACCGTCAGCAATACCACTGTGAGAACCTCAAATCCACTGGTTCCATACATGATGGCAGACACACTGCATGCCTTACATAAGGGTTCTCTTCTGCAAACGATTATATAACTTGACTTTATGTATGTCAGAATTTGGCCAACTGCCCACCAAACACACACATAATTGCATTTATTTATATATTTCACATATGTGTGTGTGTTGTGTGTGTGTGCACTGTTAAACCTATTAACTGTCTCCCGCGATACTAAACAGAAAATAATAATGTTAAAATTTTAAAAATAGTTGTGGGCACAGTAATTGAATAGGAAAAAGTAGAGGCATTATAGACACAGATATGATATGATATGATATGATATGATACCTTCATTTGTGTGATGCTGTCATTCAGTTGGGATGTATATTAATTTTCAAAATAATATCCCCAATAATGGCAGTTAATGTTTAAATCATAACATAATGTTTATACTCCTTACTCTTTTTATATGTACTTTATGGGAATGTATATGGAATATATATGTATATGTATATGTTCATGTAAGTCACGATGTCTGTACTTGTATTTGCAATCCGGTTGATGAACTGTGCATATTTGTGCCCACAGCTAGTTACTGAATGTGGATAGCTTCCTGTCACTAGTGAAGAATGTGTATGTGTTAGCGGCTTTTAATATGCCATTGCAGAATGGACCAGTGATGAAAGACACCCCCACATTGTCGTCTTACCCTTCATGTAATCCACAAAAAACACCTCCTTTATGGTGTGGGACTGCACATTAGAACACATCAAACACACAGCACGACGTTTCATGTCCCTTGATTCTCCCCTGACAATACTTGAGCCAGTATGAAGTCATTACCACACTAAAAAGGCTTTGCTCGGCATGCTGATCTCTGAGATCTTATGAAATGTTATGCATGCTGGAAATTCTGGTCTTCTGGGATGCTTCCCTTTGTAGCAGGTTTAACTGACACACATTCTGAAGGGATGTGGTGACTTCATTTTCTAGGGTACCCCAACCCTTGCAATTTAAGGCATCATGTTCCTTTGAAATGTTGTGTGGGATCTGTTAACCATTCTGTGCACTGTAACATCTGACAAGACCAGAATTCTCAATGTTAGCACTGTAGAAATGCCAGATTGTGCGTGATGCATAATACTTGCCACATCAATAGACTTTGTGGATGATGTCATTGACATAAGTGCCAAATCCTTGCAGGCCAAGTGCCGTACTAGTGTGTTGTACATTTTGTATATGGAGCCCAGCCTCCTCATTAGAAAATCACAGTGTGCTGGTACAGTATTCAGACGTTTACGTTGGTAAGAAGAAACATTTATGTATGTTGTTTAGCACACAAATATGAAAGAGTATTTTAACATGAACAGTAGATGGCCAGATGGTTGCAAAGTAAACTGAACAAATGTGGCATCTGGCTCTGAACAGCAACTTTATTAGAATGTGACTGTATGGAAACCACCCTGAAATGTTTGCTTGTTCCTTATATTGCAGCACCTTCATGCACCAAATTCTGGAAATAACAAATTTCCTTAATCATATCTCTGACCTTGAATTTTTGTACATAACCATCCACATTTGCTTAAATATGAAAACCCATACTAGTGCTGCATTATTCCCTGGTTGCTGAAAATCTTCAACAATGTTTTCACTGTATCATATATTTTAGTATATTATTTCTCTATTTTAAAATGAGTATTGTTTGTTTTAATAATAATAATAATAATAATGCCTGTACTTGTATTTGAAATAAACTTGGTAACATTGTTATAAGCAAAATTCCTTTAATCCGACATCCAATAATTTGGAAATCCCACTAATCGGACACTTAATGATTGTAATGCAAAGACCGAAAGTTTTCTTTTTTGCCAGAGAAAAGTGTCATCAATGAAACAGGCAGACTTCAGGGACAAGTCCAAAGAGGTCTCCAAGAGTGTCTGTACATCAACTGTTGTATCTTCTACCCCATCAGCATCTTCATCTGTGAACACCCCAGAAGACACACAAGAGGACTTTTTTATGTACCTGGGCCAGCAGATGAAGACAGCCAAATGGGAATACTGTCATTCATCTTGCAACCCAAGTATATGAGCAGTAACAAAAAAATTACTGTGTAGGAACATGTCAGTAGAGGTCCTGTTGGATATCTGATGATTTGGTAACCATCTGGTCCTGTGTGGATTGGATTAGTGGAATTCTGCTATATGTACAAAGAGTATTGCGTTTAGTTATAAACATATACAAGGTGAAGTTAACATTATGAATTGCTGCGATCAGCTCTAATAACTTCACTGAACGTATTTCTGACAGATATATAGTTCCCATTGATTGTATTTTATTAAGTACCCAAATACATTTTACATAATTTGTTACTGTTTGTAAGTACTGAATGGTGCAATAAATTAATTGGCTGTACCCTCTTTTTTTTAAGTACCTGCTTTCTACAACCTGTGCTGCCATAATAAACCTAATTTGCTTCTTAGCCTACGTAATGTTCAGATACTCATTCCCAGCCCCCACTAGTGCAGTGGTGGAATAAACAGAATGCCATGAGGGAGCATATGGTGGACTCAGAAATGATGATTTGGTAGTTGGAATTACAATGTAAGGGTTTCTCGTTTCAATAGAATAAAGAAATTATGTGCTTTTGATGGTGTTTAAATTATAGTCTTAATATATTGTCTGCATCTTTAGGGTGAATGAATTGGTTTGGCATGGTGTTGGGATTGATTGGGAGGAAAACTCCAGCACTCAGACAAATGAATTTAATCACCGTGGAAACGCGGGCCGTGCGATCCCCCTTAACGTCGGAACAATAACCACTGCACGGCGCAGAATCGCGAAATGAGACCACCTAATTAACAACCGCCGTGAATATGTGAAGATGGGTGTGAAGACACCCAATGAACAAGACTGCAAAAACAATCTGCAGCGCATTAGATTAGTGGGTCCTATCTGTAATCCGTGGTATATGTCCAATCATGTCGGTGGATAAGACCTATAGGTATGATCTGTGGATAAGACTGATACCAAGGCTGATCCATGTACCAAGGATCCATGTGGCACACTTCCGGCCATTTTTTTAGAACGCTTGAGTTTGGGCTTGACACTGATCTATGCCCCACACTAATAGTAACCACAGATCTAGCAACGGTATGTGTCATTAGTTGAGCTGCTTCTGTGTGGTATCACTCGCCCAGTCCATTTTTTTTATTTAGTGGAGTTGTGGGTGCTTGTGCCTCCTTCGCCACAGATTGATAGCAACGAATTTTGTCAGATTAATTAAACTTTCTATAACGCCAACATGCAGGCTACGAACTGGACAAGTATTCTGTGGCTGTTACCATGACACGTGGGGGTGGCTTGGAAGCTTCTCCAAACGCAATTCCCCATAAGGAAATCGTGATTTAAATTCGCATTCGGAAGAAACAGTAAAGGTAAGGTTTTTGGAATTCTTAGTTATTTGAAAAAAAAAAAAAAAACTGAGTAAAACTAATGATGCACTTGCACAAAACAACACGTTTTTAAGCAGTACGTAACGAGCTACTACTATTGCCTCTGAAAATACGCGTTACAGAATGTGGTGGAATTACGTTTATTCATTAATGGGTAGTTACGTGTATTAAAATGTATTTTTCGCACCACTGGAGAATAGTGAAGGGTGTTTACGCAATACGCGGCCCTAGTATTGGATGTTCATGTCATTTCCTGCCAATTGATGTGTAGCAAAGAATATTTTCAAGAATTGAAAAATGGTGGCTTTCCATTGTGGTCAGAGTAAAGAATAAAATTTAATTTATTCGCATTCCATGCATCCTTAATAGGAGTAATCGAAGAATGTAGAACATATTAGGGCCTAATGTAACACTACAAATACGTAGTTTTACGTTAGTCGTGAACAATTTGACGTACTTTTTTCATGTAACTACTCAACGTTATCATGCCACGCTTTTTATGATTTTCATTGAAGGCAGGTTCCTATACAGACTAGAATTAAGCATAATAGGCACTTCTAAAACGGTGCCTTAAAAACTCCTGTATATCGTGATTTAAATTTTTGGTGTGCGGGGGAATGTTATTGAATAACTTGGTTGCAGGGTACTATGTAAACTGTGCCATTTGCGAGGCTTAGTATTGGGCATGTAAAAATTATGTATTGTGTATGCCTGACCCCACAATAATTGGTATATCATTTACTATCGCATCCTGAGAGACCAACTTCAAAATTGCCAAGTTGGAGAATTGACTTCAAGCAAATAAACATACAAAACTTAACCATATGTCACAAGCAATACAATAGACTTATATATAAATGGCCAACTAATTGCACTTTTTATTATATTTTTTTAATATATCACATATAGTAATTCACATATAATATTTTAAAAACATATAATTGTTGGTTAAAATTCTCTCCTACATG
>Ga0123355_10012811_pt1 | contig 13008 bp, 10 predicted proteins | sample TergutEmb28metaG_3_FD_89872 | JGI IMG/M metagenome (GOLD analysis project Ga0123355, IMG submission 89872) | Embiratermes neotenicus P1 segment gut microbial communities from Petit-Saut dam, French Guiana - Emb289 P1 | ecosystem: Host-associated > Arthropoda: Insects > Digestive system > Gut ... | reverse complement strand
CCCCCCCCCCCCCCCCCCCCAAATGACATAGCAAATGCCGCAGTTCTAAACCTGAACTGTTCTAATTAGAGTTATAACCAAAAACCCTAAAGTATATGCATTGTAAACATATTTTCTGACCGCTCTCGTACGTTCCCACTTTTCTGAATTACATAGTGTTCTTCAACTCGTGCATCTTGTTACAACTTCTTACTTTCTTGTCACTATTAAAGCTGTCCCTGCACAGGCCTAGACAGGCCCGCAGGGCTCCAGGAAGTCGAGATTCCCAGAATTTCCAGACAGTCGTCACATGAAAGTGGTATGGTTGTCGGCCCTAGGCACCGGCTACCTTTACATCTCAGGAGATACCCCTGGTACTCATTTCTGTTAGAGGCTCAGTCGACCCCAGGGCCATAGTGAGGACGGAAGGACTAATTCAATGAAAATACTAATAACCCCATCAGGAATCGAACCCGCGACCTTCCGGCAGTAGCGCAGTGCCTCAACCAACTGCGACACCACGTACCCCCGTCATTATTAAGACTCTGACAAAATTTATTAAAATATTGACAATGTTAAAGGCCATGTACAATTAAAGCTAATTAAAACACAATTTCATGTTGTAGGTACCACAGATGATCACAATAACCTTCAATGGAGCTGTTAACGTTGACAACATTGATCTATATGACGAAGTTTTCAATGGACTGAGACAAAATCCAAATGGATGTCAGATTCGAGGAACATTTTTCGCGTCTCACAAGTACACGAACTACTCGGCAGTACAGGACTTGCACAGGCGCGGACATGAAATTGGCGTGTTCTCTCTGACGCACAAGGATGAACCCAACTACTGGACTGGCGGCACCTACGACGACTGGTTGGCCGAGATGGCAGGAGCCAGGCTCATCATCGAGCGCTTTGCCAACATCACTGACGGCTCTATCATCGGCATGAGAGCGCCATACTTACGAGTGGGCGGTAATAAGCAGTTCGAAATGATGGCTGATCAGTTTTTCGTCTATGATGCATCCATCACAGCACCTCTTGGCCGTGTACCCATCTGGCCATACACTCTGTATTTCCGTATGCCTCACAAGTGTAATGGTAACGCTCACAACTGTCCAAGTAGAAGCCACCCCGTGTGGGAAATGGTGATGAACGAACTGGATCGTCGTGATGATCCCACCTTTGACGAATCGCTGCCTGGCTGCCACATGGTGGACTCCTGTTCCAACATTCAGACTGGAGAACAGTTCGCACGGCTTCTTCGTCACAACTTCAACCGGCATTTCAGTTCAAACCGTGCACCACTTGGCCTTCACTTCCATGCCTCCTGGCTCAAGAGTAAAAAGGAGTTCAAAGACGAACTCATCCGTTTCATCGAGGAGATGCTGGACCGTAACGACGTCTACTTCGTAACTATGCTTCAGGTAGGAATCCTCCTCGCTTTTGCGTTCTAAATAATATTATAGAGAAGTCATGATCCAGATTCGGGCTGTTGTAAACACTGTAATGAATTTCTAGTTCCATAAGATCTCAGGATCGCTTGACAATTTCGGTGACTATAAGCTTCTCCAGAAGAGCTGTGCCTCTTGGATCAATTTCTTTGTTGGTTCGTCTGTTGGGAAGAGAACATTTGGGACACCCGATCGGTAACCAACCCTTTAAATCTTGGTGACGTCTATAAGTGTCACAACGTTTGAAAGTCACAGACTACATTTTTTCAACGGAGTACACTGATTCCGCACGACTCTCATAACAAGAATGATTATTTCCCAAATTAGCTGAGTTTAATGTATAATTCAGATTAACATCAATCTTCAAATGGCTAGTATTAAAACTGAACTTTAAGAAAAGGAGTGTGCGAATGTGGACTGGATAAAGTCGCTCTTGTGAACACGACAATTAATCTACGCGGTGCACAACAGGCAGGCGATTATCACGTTTAAAGACGACTCTTGTCTACGAGTTAAAGATGAACGTAGGCAGTCTTCAATCGTATAATCTTGTATGCAACATTCACGCAAGTGGTGTTCAATTGTGTTAATTAACAACTTATATCAAAAAATATATAATCAATGCTAACACCATCGGACAGCGTTTCTCGACTGCTTAATCTCGCTAATTAATGCATATTATTATTATTATCATCATCATCATTAAACACAACTTTATAGCCAATACATTTTTTTCGGTAAGTCTTGTGGCTTTAGAAATAGTAAAACAAAAAGAAGCAAACGCAACAAAATTGTTACGGTGACAATATAAGTATTTCTTAATTTTTCCTTAATATTAAAAACGGCGCAGTTTTTCACGATCAACAACATATTTCTGTTCTTAAAAACCACACAGCCAATGTAGATTTTCTTTGTTAACCTGCTTGGATATTTTAACTCAAATCTACCCAACGAAACTGGAGTGAATGCTGGGTACAATAGTATTATTAAAGGCTGATTTAAAATATCGTATCTTTTACAGGTCATCCAGTGGATGCAGAATCCGACTGAACTAACATCACTTCGAGATTTTCAGGAATGGAAAGAAAAATGCGACGTTAAGGGTCAACCTTACTGCTCTCTGCCCAACGCTTGCCCTCTGACCACTCGCGAACTGCCTGGCGAAACCCTGCGTCTTTTCACCTGCATGGAATGCCCCAACAACTATCCCTGGATTCTTGATCCTACCGGCGATGGCTTCTCCACCAAATAATAATAAATAATGGAAAATTATTGTGCTCATTTGAAAGCAACTAAACCATGTGCAGTGGTTACGGAAAAGCTAGACTCCTGAAAAACACGAGGAAAAGGGTAGAAATCCCTCGAGTATGGAGAGAATGAATAATTTTCCCACCATTCAGTTACAACGCAGGATTCATGCTACCTAAACACTTCTGTAGAAGAGGTTCGACTCTTCTATTTTGATTTACTGTACAATTTTACATTTCAGTGTTTCTGTAAGTGTAATTCTAAATTTACGTGTTCTGTTACTTAAAAATGTAAAAATCGAAGGACAAACATTCTGTAATAGAATGGCCTGACCTACAAAAACATGTCACGGGTAAAACCGTTTACGGAAATGAACTGTTCGTACAATCGCCGGGATCATAGCCATGTGAAAGTGAGGAATGCCTACAGTTTGGACTAAACAAGGCGTTATGTGAAATACAAGGTCATCAACTAGAGACAAGCCCTGCGCATTTGATGCAAAGCACAACCTGTCAGCCCAGACCATCCACCCCGTTCTATTAATTATTCCTATTCTTATGTTGTGCATAACTGGACAGCGCTAGAGGATCCGGACGGGCTGTACCGGCAAAACAAACTGTCAGTGGTGCTGCCAGCTATGAAATAACTTTCTCCTTACTTTGTAAGCGGGCGCGCATACAACGTTTCGATACGAAGCATTTATATATTTAAAGAGAAAGTCAAGAACACAGAAAGAATGGCTAAAGAAATATTTTCATTTTCGTTATATACGATATTAAATTGTGCAGCTGCATTCAAACGTGAAACAATAAATACTGAACATAAATTATGGTAATTGTTTTTGAAAAAAATAAAACTTTATTTTTGTACATATTGTCAGGCATATGCCGTAAACTGTTTGCAATATCAAACAATATTATAATTTCGGCGCTGTGTGAACTTATTTGATTATTTATCAAACTCTTATCACTAATACAATAAGCACTTTACGTCATATGTCAGACGCATATAAACATAAACACCCACTTCCATCCACCTCTAAACCACGTCTTTACAAATTTACAACAGCCTACACATACATTGTACGTACAGTACCACGCAATATATTGCATGCTGAAAAAATACGATATCCTTGAGAAACTGACAGTTGCTCAGCTGGTCAAGATATTTCCCGCCTATTGTGAAACTCGAAGGTTCATTACTACATTATCCTCCACTGCGTTATGTTACATTCGCACCAACCTGCCAACGAACCCATACTCCGAAACAGCTAAATCCACTTCCTTCCCGCGTATCCTCCACAGCGTTGTTATACCATTAAGCTGTCACCGAACCCTTACTCTGAAGTAACTGTATCCAATTCCATCCCACGCATCCTCCATAGCGTTGTTAAATTACCACTATCTTTTCACCGAACCCCTACTCTGAAGTAACTGAATCCACTTTCCTCCCTCATATCCTCCACAACGTTATGTCCGGGAACCGCACGGTCAGCAGTCAGCTGTTTCACCAGCAAAACAGTGGTGCCACGTTCATACATGCTACATACGCGGCATGCCAATCTGCTGTGGTTCCCTTTCCAGTTTCATTCTCATGAGCAAACTCCTATAGGTTGTTTCGTTTTACAAACTATCCAAATGTTGTAACAATTCCCTAAACGATAAACTTCTCGTAGTGGAGGATAAACACCAAATCAAATGGCTTTATCTAATTTTTTTAAGTAATCCATGACCATGCATTAAGCTGATTCGACATGGAGATGAAACTGAAAAAATGCATATAAACATTTAAGGGTATCTTATATAATAAACTAGTAAACCTCCTACATATGTACATGCTTTGGCCACGTTTGTGTTTATCCTCTGGGAGGTGTCTTATAAAGGATGTAGTGCAAACACTTCAGGAACCAATTAAAAAATGTAAAATATTTTACATCTGTGGAATTGTTCTTGAGGTTTTTGCAGTACTTCCTTTATAAGACACCTACATGAGGATGGCCACACTTTGTGGCCAAAACGTGTACATGTAGGAGGCTTAGCATGTTTGAAATAATAGATACTCTTAAATGTAATATAATGTAACATGAATTTGTTGGCTTTATCACATTCTTTGAAAGACTTGAAAATGTTAATAAATGCACTGATAAATTGTATGGAGCTTTGATCACATGCAGAGGCATCAAATTGAACATGTCTTCCTTACTGGCATGTGGTTATACCTCTGAATGCAGGTTACAAACAACTCTTTTAAAATGAGATTCAAACAGATATTCAAAACTAAGGTAAAGGCCAGTATGGGTGGGCTTGCAGTAAACCTTGCTCAGTGCAACTCCCTTTCTGATGACAAGTACATCCACAAAAGGCATCATAATGTCTGATTTTACTTCTATGGTAAACAGGATGAAAGGTCTGTTGAATCAAGAATAATGTTAATGGCGAGAATAATATAACACTGTGTAACAATATGTGATCAACTAAGAACTATAAATTAATTAATGAGAGAAGCATGACAGGCCAACTGATCTGTTTCTTGTCAATGCCTACATGTCAGGGAACTTCTCAACAGGTCTGAAGCCAACCAAACTTTGTAGGCCACAAATACACCCTACATCCAACAGTTCTAGCACTAAATTAGTTTATTAAGTGATACAGTGACAGTGGACAGAAGTCAAGAATAATGTAAACATGTGCAGACTGTCTTCAGCCCGCCATTCTTAAAATTGTAATAAATATATTAGTTTAGGAAGGAATCAAATCCAGTGACAGGTTTGTGTTAGGACTGTCAACTGTGAGAACACATTTGGTGCTTACCTCTGTGTTGTGATAGATCCAGTTAGCTTCCTGATATTTTGGATCCCTTCATTGTTAGAACTATCATGGTGTACAGCTATACCATAAAACCACTGCAGCTCTTTACACTTCTAGTAGCACTGTTCAGAGAGTATCTCTATTTAATGTTTCAGAAAATGACACAGAACTCACAACACTACTTTAGAACTGCACTTCAAGTAGCACTGTCAATGGAGGATACCTATTTAATGTTTGGGTACATGACAAAGGCAACACTCAAAACTACTTTAGAATCACATTTTTCTCATCTGATGGACCAACTTTATCAATAAACATGGAAGAGCCTACTGCCTCACCTTCAGAGTAGTTAGCTTTATCCTGAAGATGAAGGCAGCAATCCTCCAAAATCTTGGTACCCATACACCATTATACCCCAGAAAGTGGACACTTTATCAACACCAACGTGAGAACTTCATACCTTGGAATTTCAATGCATAAACCCCCTTCCAAATATAGCCCTGACCAACAATGTCACAGAAAGCAGAATTTGGTTACAGCACCTAACATAGTACCTAGCCCATCTAAAAATCTGGATAAGCTGTAGAAATCACGCAGGTTAAAATAATGCATACATTTGGAGAACAGTAGAGTAAATGTAAATGTGTCCCTGTGAACGCCTTGTTGGCATATTGGGAAGCTAAAGTACAACTCCACGCATTCTTAACCTCAGCACTAGATGTATCTGAGTGATAGGCGTCATGCTCCGAACCCCCCCCCCCCCAAGTAAAAATCCGACATTGTCTCTGGGTGGCAGAGTTGGTCTGGACGCTCTGCAGTGAACAGAGTCGAAATATCGTAACAAAAAAAGTGTCGTGCTGATCATCTTATAAGTCATAACCTACAAATCCCAAGTGCTGCTTTTTGACAGGCAATAATGACCTGAGGTTTCAACATCATTACTTGACACTAAAGAGATTCATAAACTGCTGTGAAATTTCCCCAGAACTACCTCGTAATCCACTGAACCACTCCATTTTGCTCCGCACTAAACACGCTAACACACAACCACTTCGTTCTTCGCTTCCCAACATTAACTCCCGCCATTCTGGTTGCAGCGCATAAGCTAGGAAGGCGTAAAATTGGTACAGACCAGATATTTCAGTATCGTCGTGATAATAATAATCTTCATAAACGTTGTTGCTTTGTAAGTCCTTTCCTATGTAAGTCATTCGTTTTCAGATGATCCTGTTTAGTAGTCATACATAACCAATCTGAAAATTCATTAATCAACGTGCAGTACGAGCCAAGATGTAACCTGCGGAGTATATAACCACATACCACCACGGCTACGAAGCACGACAAGTTAAGCAAGTGGAAGGGGGAGTTAGGACACGCAACGAAAATGATTAGTAACGATTTCAGTGAGCTTATGTTGTGTATTTGTTCACAATAATGATTACATAGCTATGAATTAAATTTGGTAAACCACGGTTTTCGCGTTCAGCCCTACTCACGTCTGTGAAAGTCTACCTAGTATCAAATGGGTACTACACTTGTTGACTGAAGGACTGGTCTGCGCCACTGGTCAAAGTGAACACATATAATATTTTTTGCACCACTCACAACGTGGTCTTGTCTTGCTGCGTGGAAATAGGATAAAAATTCCGGCCCTTCATTGAAGGAACTCCTTTGCATTCAACTGGATTTATAGAACAGGTGGTACATGATTGGCATTTCAAGTTCCCCTACCAGGGCTTACATTTGACGAACATCTCAACATCAACAGACGCTCACCTTCGCCTTTCGAAAATATGCTTAGTGACGCCATGGCAACAGAGTGTAATACACGTACAGTGGTATTAGATTACACGAAGATAAAATATACTGTAATGCGGTGCCCTACGCAATGAAGCTCCAAGCCCAGAACTTACTTACCCCATGGTGCAGTGTCCTTCTTGAGAAGCTAACTGGTTTACAGCTAGTCAAGAAATTTCCCGCATTTCACGGAACCCGAAGGTTCATTACCGCACTCACAAGCGCCCGCCACATGCCTCTATCCTGGGCCAGCCCAATCCAGTCCATATACTCACATCCCACCTCCTGGAGATCCACCCTAATGTTATCCGCCCATCTACGCCTAGGTCTCCCCAGTGGTTCCTTCCCTCCGGTTTCCCCACCAAGACCCTATACACCCCCTCTCCTCACCCATACGCGCCACACGCCCAGCCCATCTCATTCTTCTCGATTTTATCACCAGCACAATATTGGGTGAGGAGTACAAATCATTTAGCTCCTCCTTATGCAATCTCATCCATTCCCCCGTTACCTCATCCCTCCTAAGTCCAAATATTCTCCTCAACACCCTGTTCTCAAATACCCTTAGCTTCCTTTCCTCCTGCAATGTCAACGACCAAATTTCACACCCATATAAAACAACAGACAAAATTATAGTTCTATATATCTTGATCTTTAAATTTTTGGATAGCAAACTGGAAGACAAAAGATTCTGCACCGAATGATAGCAATCACTTCCTGACCTCAATCTGCTCTTAATTTCTTCTGCAATAGAATTCTGATTTGTTAAAGTTGTTCCCAAATATTTAAACTCTTCCACCCTCTTGAAGGTACTATTATCAATCCTCACACTGTGAATTCATCATGCATACTGATCTCGAGACATGACCATGTACTTATTTTATCAGCACTTACTTCCAGTCCAATCTCCCTAGTAGCAGCTAGTAAAGCTTCTGCATTTCCCTTTAGAGTATGTCTGCTTCCTCCCAGTATATTAACATCATCGGCATAAGCCAGAAGCTGATGTGTACCATTCAGTTTCTAGCCATCCTGGTTTACCTGTACCCTCCTAATGGCGTACTCTAAAGCAAAGTTAAAAAGCATTGGTGATACAGCGTCCCCTTGTTTCAAATCATTCCTAATATGGAACCTGTCAGACACATTCTTGCCTACCCGGGCTCTGCTACGTTTCAGTCAGACTCATCTTTATTAGCCTTACAAGTTTCCTAGGGATACCAGACTCAATGAGAATCTTACATAAGACCTCCCTCCTAACTGAATCATAAGCTTTCTTGAAGTCCAAGCCCAGCACTACCTAGTACAAATATAAACAGCCATCTGTCTAACCTTTTTCTTCTGCTATTGCTGCTGCTGCTGTTGCTTAAGAGCATGTTTATTTGAATTCTACTCTATTCATTTCTTGAGTTCTTATGTGCAGGCAAAATAGCCTACTGATTTACAAACTCAGCACTTACAAACAAATACATGTGCAAAACAGATGGCAAAAGGAACCGAACACAAGACAATCGTCATACTTTCAGTAATAAATAAAGAAATTTAAAAACCACAGAAGTTCAACCTGGCTATTCATTAAAATAAATGCATTTATAAGCAATCAGGAACAAAATTTCATGGGCAAGGTATTTTCTTGTGGAGATTTCTTGGGCTCTGGTAGCCGTAACGTGTATGTCTGTACCAGATCAAAGCGGAATTAAGGTGTGCTGCCTCATATCTAAGCTGCAGCCATAGTCTAGGCATCACAACATTGTTGCTCACAAGGGTCCAAATTTATAAATTAGCACTTGGATCATAGTAGCCTAAACTAAAGATCTTGATTAAGTGCAGCTTTGGCACACCCTAGTTTCATGATGATGTGGCTGCAGCCACAACCACTAGACCCTTAGATCTCAGGATGCCCTGCTGAATGAGGAAAAATTCAGTCCATCAGGCATTTACTCACATAAAAAAATGGAGTTGGGATAGCTGAGTGAGTATAGTGATTGGGTTGTGGGGTCGATTACCAATAAATCAGGGGTCAATTCCTAATGCAGTCCTATCTTCTGAAAAGCATCCAGACTGTCTTTGATATTGACCTTGTTGTCTATTCAGTGAGTATTGGGGAGTCTCTATCCCAGGAGCTAAAGTGGACAAGATGTGACATTCATCATGTGCCTCCATCTAGTTTTGAGGTTAAGAATACATGGAGATACATGATCACTCTGCCATATGTCCTCCTGTTGTGGTGCTGAATTATGAACAAGGATACTTTGTGAAATTCATGCTCAAGAACACCAAGCACATTTATGTATTTCTTTTTCTGAAGAAGGTGTAGGTAACCTTAAAATCCCGTAACATAAACATGCTCTAAGCCAGTGTTTCCCAAACCTTTTGTTTGTGGGTCCATTATGGCTTCAAAAAATAACCATGGATCCTCACATCCTTGTTCAGGGAAATACAGTGTCTGTACGATAGGTACCCAAAATTGAAAACTTATATCTCAGAGCAGATTTTAGATAGATGCTAATACATAAGTGTAGCACACATACCAATGCAGTGCATGAATTGCCCTTAATTACAATGACTGTTACTCACATCGTGGGTACAGGAAATTTCTTAATTAAATATTCTAATCAACATGCAAAGTAAGCGTATCATGAATTGAAGAAGTTCCTTCATTACTGTTAACAAAACATTATTCTTTTAATGAAATAAAATAAGTAATTCAGAGTAGCCAGTACAGAAATGTATCAACAGATCCCCTACAAACTGGTTGGGGATCCCTTGGGATCAGTGGAGAACACTTTGGGAACCACTGCTCTAAGCCATGCTCTGTTCTCATTCAGATAATCTTCACCATACATATCACTCCGGGTAAGACTTCTTTATGCCTCGTGTAACATCAAAACTCACAAAACTACGTAATGATCATACTCGTACTCCATGTCACTTAGGAAATGTTTAATTATCATTCACTAACCTCCCTCTGGAGACAAGGTTTGAAACACAAGGAGCTTTGCTTCTCTAACTCTCAAGTGCCTTAATACAGTGTACATGGCAGGAGGGTAAAATTTATTTTCTCGGTGGGTTATTTAATTTCACTTTTTCTCAGAAGAAGACCAGTTTGAAATACAGAATTATTTTCCCCACTTCATCGCTGAGTTTAGGTGATATGTACATTGCTTCCCAACCAAGTGAATCAAACACACAGACTAACACACATACACACAGGCAGGCAGAAAGAATAATTTTTACGAATACCTACGGTGAGGGAAAATGTAACAATTTTAAAGCAGTATTAGAATGCATGATTTCAGGCTTCCGCCGTGATACAAATGAAATCTTTGGTTTTTTTTGGGCTGTTACAACCACTAATCACCACCTACACAAATCTTTATATAAGCCCCCCACCCAACTGATACTTGGTATTTTTTTATGAAGCCGGGACCAGTAGGATGTTCTGAAACATCAGCACCCAACTACTTTCCAATGCTAACAGCCTGGAAAACCAAAGTTTTCAGTTTCAGCAAGCTTAAAAGTTACGTTGGCAACACTGTAAACGGTATACAAGGACATAAACCTATCTTATTTTTCACACAGTTTTCATTATCTTTTTTCTTTTTTTTTTTTTTTTTAGGAGAATTTTGTGACATGGCAGTCCATCGATAGAATGCACCAAAGAAGAGCAGTAATCTGAGATGCAGTTCATGTGATCAGACAGTGCAGAGACTGGTGAAATTTACAGAAGAATGACATTTCAGTATGGGGACAACTGCATAAGCCGGGGGGGTTGAATGATTCCAAGGACAGCAGATGGGTCTTGCTGAGTCACAGTCTGGGCTGCTTCCAACTAATATGTGTTTAGTAAAAGAAAAAATGAATCAGGTTGCAACAACTGGTTAATAAGCATTGATGACTTTGCATCTGAAGTCAGCATTAGCCTTGGTTGGCAGTGATGCTATAATGACCTCAGGCCCAGTCAAAAACATGTTATTTTTACGCAGTTTGGGAACTTGCAAACCCTTGGGACAGATGTATTAAAAATTGTGGTAACTGGTATAGAAGAATGCCACATGGTCAATTATGTTATTATTATGCCTGAGTAATACATGGAGTTATAATTTTTATATTTACATCTCACATATCAAAGCCTGTGTCGACTAAGTCTGGAAAATGTTAAGAATCCTGTTAATCTCTGTCACTATTATGAAAAGATACAGATGTTAGTCAGTAAAGTAGGTCTTAGTAAAATAATCTAACATATGAGTAACTGAAAAACCACTTATTTATTCAACAGCACAGCTCATACTTGAATGTTACTGATTAGACTGAGAGATTAAAGGGCCACAGTATGAAAACAGAAGTGTTTCAAAAGATGTCTGTAAAGGTCATGATGAGTTTCTTTGTTTTCAGGCTTATATCGGCTTAGATAGCATTAACATCATCTTGTACACTGCAGTAATTTTGGTATCTGCTGACAGCAAGAAAAAATAAGACACTGCAGCATACTCCTGATTAAGTCAGTTTCAAGTTAATGTGTACTACCTCCCAGCCTTCTTCTGTTTCATAGTCTTGGCAGCATAACAGAATGCAGCCAGTCAAAGGGAGTTAAATGGAAAATGACAAGGCAAAAATTACACAGTGGTGTAAATTGGTAAGGGGCAATAAAGCAAAGAGGCATAAAACATGCATGTGTAAAACAAACACCATCTTTATTGGTGATGCATAATTGCCTCAGGTACGATGATAACCTAGGGTTGTTCAATTTATGTCCAAATTCTACAGATACTTAAAAAATGCAAGCACTTTGCAAGACAGCTATGTGGGCTGCAGTGATAATCTCAAAAACTGGCAGAAGAAGGAAAGAAGACCATCATCTGACCCTAATAAATACCGAGACTCTAGGGGCTTTGCTCTCACACCGCTAGGTAACAAGCAAGCCAAACCTCTGTTTAAAGGAACCTCATGAAATCATAACACTTCTAATGTCTTCACAGTTTTGCTTCATGCGTGTGGTTAGTTACTTCATCCGTTAAACTTATGTGCATATCATCAGGGGATTAAGCATCACCTTATTCATCACAACCCACAACATGAGGTTGCTAATGGCTATGTTATTCTCTCTCTCTACAATGAACCATGTCTTTGACAGTAATGATTTCCTCCTTTACACAATTTCCTATGCCTTGCCTTTATTTCAGTTGCTTTCTTTCCCTGATTTAAAAGGCATACAACTTTCACCATTAACCAAACTCCAAAAAAGTAACATCCTGCCTCATCCGTGAACACCGCCAGAACTCTCCCATTATCTTCTGAATACAGCTCAATAGATGATACAATCCAAATGGTCCTTTAGTTATTTTGGACTGTCATGCAGGCCATCAATATTCACTGACACAGAATTGTCTACACTCACACAACACATTTCCTTATTGTCCTGGAAATAATGATGCAAGCAACCAACAAGATGCAACTAATTCCTTTTTATTGATCTTTTTAAATCAGCTCTACATGTTTTGGGCGACAAACTCGCCCATCCTCAGGAGCACTTTTTGACTGTATAAACGGCTTTTGGTACAATGCACCGATATTGTTGCACTGTACCAAAAGCCATATACAGGGTGTCCCAGGAGGAATGTGCCAGACTTCGGGAGGGTGTTCCTTATGCTAAAATATACCGATATAACCCAAAACACCTATGTCCAAAGTGGAATGGTTACGGAGATAATGGCCAGAGAAGT
>Ga0123355_10012810_pt1 | contig 13009 bp, 7 predicted proteins | sample TergutEmb28metaG_3_FD_89872 | JGI IMG/M metagenome (GOLD analysis project Ga0123355, IMG submission 89872) | Embiratermes neotenicus P1 segment gut microbial communities from Petit-Saut dam, French Guiana - Emb289 P1 | ecosystem: Host-associated > Arthropoda: Insects > Digestive system > Gut ... | reverse complement strand
GCTCCCTGATGATGGATCCCTTGTGATCCGAAACATGTTGGAGCAATTTTAAATATTTTATAATAATTCTAATTGTATCTACGAATTATATATTTGTGCATCTGTTGGATAATAAAGTGTTTTGAATAATCACAGTCCCACACTCTGCGTGCGCAAGATACTTACTCTTCTCCAGAGCCTTCAGACTGGCCCTGGAATCAAACCGTCCTCTTATTAAATTGGTCCTTCAAGTACTTTCCGGGGTAAAGCGGTCGGGGCGTGAAGCTGGCCACATACGACGTAGTGCTGAGGTTAAAAATGACCGCGCCATCGTTCACTCTGCCATTTGTCTGTATGGAGGTGCACAGGGATAATTTTACCTTCAACTCTGCAATGTAAAGATCAAAGTAGGAGTTCCGAAATTATGTGTATCAGACTTTTACATTTATGCCTCTGAAGCAGTGAAAGAGGATTCATTTTATTCGGTCATACAGAAGCGAAAACTAATACCTTAATATTTCACAATGTTGCTTCATAATGACACGTAATAGCTGATGTTGCTGTGTGACGGTCATATTCAAACACGGCACCTAAGGAAATAAGACAAGTTAGGTATCGGACTTAGAAATAAATACCTATAAACCCGAACTTAAGGCCAGTTTTGTTTCGGAAATAACCGCACATACAAGAATGATTCGTCCTATAGGCGAGACTTTAGGTCATTCCCTTAACCCGTCAGGGACACTTCATTTTCTAGCAAATAGTGACTAATAAGGCATGCTGTACCAATATTCTTTCTTACTGAGTACGCCAGTGAAAGTTGTGCTGTTAGCAGCAGTGAAGTGCACGTCTTTGCCAAATTCACACTGTGAATTTGGCAAAGACTTAGACAAAAATTTTCGGAGTTAATTTTTATGAATATCCGGATGGGATATAGAGGGAGTCGCATTACATTCAGGCTTGTGCGGTAACTATTAATTTTCCAGTAAAAAAAAACGTTGAGAGAGAAAATAATTTGTGTACTGTCTAAGGACATAGGATCAGCTTCGCATACCGTCAAAAAACATCCCGATGTTTTCCAGTGGCAGTAGAAATTGTTTCTTGCAATAATTCTAGCTGATTATATAGGCTTTGGGTGCGAAGTTAACCTAATCATATCCATGTAGTACCGAGGTTAAGTATGAATGGAGCTATACCTCTACTCCCCCATACTCCTTCATGGCGTGAACGGGTGAAACTCTAGCTTTACTTTGTTATATAGGCTTATATTAAGTAAAAAATAATATATATTCCAATGTCGGGCTGCTATCCTGTTTCGTAATAAATTATAATACAGTTTTAGCTTACGTGAGGGAGTAAATTTTCCGATTCCTGATGCCCGTGCAGTATGTAGGATTTTGAATATATATTGCAGTTTGTCCCGGAGATATAAAAATATGGTGTGCAAGAATTACATTTTGCCCCTTACTGATGTTTCGTTGGGTCCTACCGTTTATTATGAGCATAGCGCAGGGGTCTCAAGGTTTTTAAAAAATGTAGAAGTCACTTAAACATTATAGTCGCTGAGGAGGAGGGACATTAATTAATTTCCACACTGAGGACCGAAAAAACTGGCCACCACTGTACAGAATTTAGTCCCCCGGGCTACCTGGCGCCTGGAATTTGTGCACCCCTGGCACAAACCATATTTATTTCCTTATACATAGTATGTAATATTATAATCGCCGAATGAATAATAATAATAAATTCCACATTCCCACTGAAATGCAGCCATTTGGGCCCTAGTACACCCGTGTGTGCAGTTGAGGGTCTTCGTGTGATTCGGAATGGAACAATGTGGTGGGGTGCTCTAGCAAGGCGGCTTCGACTGCATTGTTTGGTTACAGTAATTACAGTGTATTGTTTGGTTACAATAATTATACTGCATTGTTTGGTTACAGTAGTTATATAGCATTATTATGCCATATAAACCATCTAAATGCACCTTTTCTAAATGAATATATTAATTTTTAGTTTTTTAAATTTCTTCTGCACGTTTCATCTTACAATTTAGAATGTCAGTTTCTAAAAGGCGCATTTTTTGTTTATATTGTATAATTATATTAAAATGCGCGGTGCAAAAAACATAAAATACTTTACTGCATTTTTTGTTACAGTAGATATACTGCGTTGTTTGGTTACAATTATTACAGTGCAGTGTTTGTTTAAAATAATTATACTTCTTTGTTTGATTATAGTAAAAATTCACTGATTTCGCATCATCATTGTTCAGTCTGTTAGTTGTAATTCGATTGCACGATTATTCTAATTTCCATTCAAATCTTGCTTTATCAGTTTACGACCATATTGCGATTAAACTAAGAAACACTAAAGTGACGCTGCTCCGCAGTTTGTTGCAAGCATTGGGGGTGCCTAGCATAACAGTGCCACTGGAAGATAGATAGGTGGCGAATATGACAAAACGTGCTCTTTGAATGGTAGATGTGTAGTCTTGGTATATGAGTGTCACCTTATAATGGAACATGTAGTTACCGATTACAACTTCGTAACTAACTTCATGGAGCAGTGTCCTTCTTGAGAAGCTGATAGTCTCTCAGCAAGTCTAGCAATTACTCGAATTTTATGGAACCCAGTTTATGACTGCTTCCACAATAGCACACCACTCATCTCTGTTGTGAGCCACATGAATCCAGTTTACACCCTCCCAATCCCTTGTCTTTAAGGGTCATTTTAATATTATTCTCCCATCTAAACCCTTGTCTTCTAAGTGGTTTATTTACTCCAGTTTTAGTGACCACAATTATGTATAGCTTTGAGCTTTTGTCTCACATCTTCTACATTCCAGTCCAACTTATCCTCCTCGATTTCAATGTTTTCTTAATATCGGGCAAAGATAAAAGATCAGAAAGCTCTTCATTATGCAGTTTCTTCCAACTTCCTGCTACTTCCTCTCTGTTACGTCCATATAACTCCCCTCAGGGCCATATTTTCAAACATTATATTTTCTTCCCTTAATGTGCAAGACGATCTTTTGCTAAGAACATCGGCTATATTTATATCCTTGTAGTATAACCTGTACACATCTCACGGGGAGACGAATGATTCTCCACTGCATAGTAACAGTTAGGCTTTTTCTGCTAACTGAATTCATGATTATAACTCCCATTATTTCTATTGTACGACACAAATACGTGAACAGGATGTCTGATGAAATTTTTTTCTTTATGCCTTCTCTATAAGAGAAGGAGGAAATAGGTTGTACGCATTGCAGGGTTTGAACGTCAGAAGTTACGATTCCACGTTACCAAGACACAAGAGAACATTTTGTTTTCGAAAAGACGTGTTAGGAAGCCAACGTAATTATAGGGGCATTGTTTGGGTAGAAATATTGGTAATCCTAGATATTTTATTGATATCCATTTTGGAAAATCGGCTCTTAAAAAGCAGACGCTTGGCACTGTGTAGTCTATATCGACCTCCAAGTGACTGTCCTTCGGTTCAAGTGGTCTGTCGCAGTTTCGACGTAAGAGTGATCTTAACAGAAGTCCACTTCCATACCAGCTCAGAACAGAACAGAAAGTAACTTCTGTCATATATAAATTATGACTTTCTGTTTGCTTTCCATGAGCATGTTTGTGTAGTTTACATATAAATTCTTTACTTTAAGTCACTATGGAATTCTGAAAAATGCTGTAGTTTGTCTCGGAACATATCACACAAGATCAAAACACACGTTTTATGTTCAGTTACTTTTTTTTTCGAAATTGTGCTGTTTACGAGATAATGTAGCAAAATATTGTAAAGCCGGACATGTCACAGATGACAGTAAGCCGCATGCGCGTTGCATGCTGGATGCCTATAGCTACTCAGAATATGTAATACATACTGTTTTTCCATTTCAACAATGGTTGCACGAACACACCTCATTGTTACGTTATACGTTCGTTTCCCCTCTTGTTTTTGTCCCCCCCCCCATTGGGGTTAAATATCTTCTCAGAGCATGTTCTGCACCACCCTCAGCCTACTTTCTTCGGTTGATAGGTGAAATTTCACACCCAACATAAAATAAGCCAAAATTGTAGTTCTGCATGTTTTAACCTTCCTGTTTTTAGAATAAAATCGCTACTACAAAAGATTCTGAAGGAATTATATCAAGCTTTCCCCGAATTTAATCTGTTCGTAATTGGTTTTTGCACACAATTTCGGTTGTTAGTGTAGTTCCCAAATTTTTTTAATTTTGTCTTATATTCACAGCATTTATTGGATATTTTTGTGTCGTCATTTCGTTATTTTCTGTTGACGAAACAAGGACATACCTACGTGAGCAGCCTGGCATGATTAGTAACTGAAACGCAACACCGTCCTTTGTTCAAAAGCAAATCCTTCGCTTTACAGTTTGTTGCACATAGACTAGTAAATCCATCGTACTTGGCTCCGAGAATTCAAGCTTTTACTTTTTTGTCTAATGCTCACACACATTATGTTTATTCTTGGTTAAGGCGTACTGTCCTATCCCTGAAAACGCGGCAGTTCAAATATCTTCCTTTCCCTTTATTCTGTAATCTTCTTTCGCCGTTTCTTCTGCAGAAACATAATCTTTATTTATTCACGTTCGCTTCAGCTTCTTTCCTTCCTTTCTTCGTCCTGTCGGTCCCAAATCCCACGACACGCATTTCAGGTGTTACGCTACTATGCATACACATCTCGAGTCCAGTTCGGTTCCTACTCGTAGCTATCGATTATTGATGTGTCGTCCGTCGTACGTGGTTATGATGGTCCATGAATATGCTACACACCTTGAAACGGTAGGCGTTTTTCTAGTCGCCGAGTGTTAAGGTTTTATAATATTAAAACAAGCACTCTGGCCCTTTCCAGAACGTAAATTATGCATCTGATGTGCATCTTGACATGTGTTGACAAGTCAGCCATTCTTTTCGCCGGTGGCTTGAACTGTACACTTCTTATTCTCGGGGGAAACTGGGGTGAACTGTTATGCAGTGCGAAACATAGATAATCCAAAGGAACATCAACGACGAATTCACGATGTCGGGAAAGTGAGGATAGTTCCTCACCTGACACCGCAGTTAGTTTTAAATTTTATAAACTCTGTAATATAGTGTTCTTTGCCGGTCTGAGTGGCCGCGCAGTCTAACGTGTGGGTCTGCGGCCGCTTGGTTGCTGGGATTGTGGGTTCGAGTTCCGCTGGTGGCATGGATGTCTGTCTGTTGTGTGTTATCAGGTAGAGGTCTGTGCTACAGGCCGATAACTCGCCCAGAGGAGTCCTACCGCGTATGGTGTGTCTGAGTGTGATCGTGAAAACTCGACAGTGAGGAGGCCTTGGCCCACTAGGGGCTGTCGAACCATAAAATATACATATATATGTACATAAATATTTATTTATATGCCCTACTTAATGTACTTTTTTATTGTAATTCATCCGGCTGTGTTTACTGTTAGTGAAATACAAACTAAGCATACCGTCAAACACAACCTTTTAATGCTACACAACATTGTGCTACATTCTTCGGTCCATCAGAACCATCATCGGGCACCTTGATTTCAAAAGTTTAAAAACACAAGTACGTTTGCATGTTGCTAATGTACTTATGTTTTTTAAACTTTCGAAATGAAGTTGCCTGACCATAAGGTTCGTCATCCCCGTTGTGTTTATAATTAAACTAAATTGGAGTGTATGTATTTGTCTAACACAACTATATTATGATAGAGATAAGTTAGAATTTATTACACAAAGAACAACTACGTGTTTCGGCACTTTACATTGGCCATCTTCAGGTTGAGAAATGATACCGTAGATCCAACTATATTAACCTAGACATAGCATATAATAGCATAACCCATGTACCCACACCACCCATCCTACATAACACATGCGAGATCTCGTACCCACCTCACCTCTTACCTCCCCACTGTATACAACCCACATAAGTTGAGTATAGTTGCTTACTAAGTTTTTTTTTTTCATTTCTCAACCTGAATATGTCCAATGTAAAGTGCCGAAACATGTAGTTGTTCTTTATGTAATAAATTCTATACATATCTCTACCATCACATAGTTGTGTTAGACAAATACATACACTCCAATCTAGTTGAAGGTGCCCAATGATGGTTCTGATGGACCGAAAAATGTAGCACAATGTTGTATAGCATTAAAGTGTTGAGTTTGACGGTATGTTTCGTTTGTAGTTCAATTTACATACTTCTGTATATAATCGTACCCGTCATCTGTTCCAGGATCCTTTTGCCAGTGCCAGTTTCCCTTTTACCTCAGCGTTGAACTGAATTAAAATCACTTTCTGTGAGATTCGTATAGGAGAAACCGTGACACTAAACGTTTTCCAATTCTGTGACTAATGTGAATCTGTGAATGTCTATCGATATTGAATTCTCATAGACCACTGCTGAATATTTATTTATGTCATCGAATACAGATAGAACTGCCAGACCCATACGTCGCACGCTCCTATTCCGTACTTTGCTGATACCACAGAATCGAATCTTCCCATCAGTGGACGATTTGTGCGTTTTTTCATCGCTATCAGCAACCCTATTCATCGCCATTATCTCCAATCTGAGTTTATTGTCAGGGCTAGCCCTCCCGTCTCCAGAGAGCTGTGCTTTATTACAATTTTTACCTAATCTGTTGTACATCAATAGCAATTCCCACCGTTACGAACGTCCATGCTGTCATATGGAGCCGTCTGAATATTGCAGCAACTCTGTTGTACGAACATGAGCTGTGTTCTGTCGTGACTGCTTACAACGAAGGTACCCTTGCAAACACACTGAATTCTCCTAATTTCCTCTCTCCCCTTGGACTGGATTCGATTTAAAATGTGACGGGTCAATAACCTTGTGACTGGGAACGTCTCCGATTTCGTATGCATTCCCTTTGTACTCCATTAATTGAACACATTTACCCTTAAAATACCAGTAAATCTTTTATAGAATTCAGGGAAGCATTTCGGTTGTTTTTAAGTTTTATTTCTCATAGTTGTTGTGTGAATGATACTAAAGCATGTTGTTATATCTGTGGGAAATCTACCACTGGACTAATATTTACAAATTTATATTTGGACAGAGAACGTTTCGAAAAGTATACTTCTTGTAATTGATTATTTGGTTTTCACCTCTTCTGTCAGAAAATTAGAAATTAGAAAATTATTACACGCAGAATCTTTTCCTGAAAAGTATACATGTATGCGTCATTTGCACGAAGTGCGTGCAATGAACATACGGGGCTGATTTTTAAATTGTTTGTTCCGTGCATTATGATGAAGTAAATAGCTCATGTAACGCCAACAAATGCACTATTCTATAATTTGTGCGTACAGTCCAGTACATGGCTCCTACATGTTTTTGGGCAGTTATGTCACCATATATTTAGATCAAGGAAGAATAGATGTTTGTACACAAAGAACTACAACGTGGGCGTACACAATTTTTAACCATTTAAAAAAAAAACAATATTATTACTATTGTACCAACATTATATTACATTTGTGCATATAATTTTAACCAGAAACTGAAAAACTGTGCATTATTGCTACAACAACATATGTTTGTTTATTGTGACCTGTTTTATTGCTGTAGGCATTAAAGAAATGTTGGTGTCGGCTCCCTGAAGATGGCAAGATAATAGCGCCGAAACATGTAGGAACTATGTAATAGATTGTAAGCATAAATTATAGAAAGTGTCTTTGTTGGTGTTGCAGGAATTATTTACACTCAGTTGTGTCATGTTTGTGTCTGTCAGTTAATCCCACTCTGGGCCTATGTATTTACCGAACACCTTCGTGAAGGGATTTTTATTTTATTTCAAAAGACGATTCTTACACAAGCTTCACTATAGAATTGTAGCTTAGGGGCTTTATTATGTTTTAAAGATGTTTAATTCAAATTTGGTGAATCTTTGTTTTCCAGTTCCTGCCAGGTAATACGAAGACTACAGTGTCACTTGTGAGCAGCTCTGCTGTCTCTTCTTTTCTGTTCGTTATACCTAAAGATTCTTATTTTTCATTCAAAATTACTTGACTGCTGCAACTGAAGGAGTGTCATTACAAATAAATGGGCGTATTATCACGCTTCAGGTTTCAGAGCTTTCCTGGAACAGTTGCTTAGCGGGTTTGGGAATTCCGTACTGCTATGGGACACGAACGTACGTTGTCGTATCCATCAGTCTTCTTCGTCATCAGTCATTGAATTTTATCTAGAGTCACTTTTATTCAGTTTATATTGCCTTGTTCTGTGCTGAAACACCTATACACATTATCATTTGGATTCTCAAAGGAAGAAACAACTTTAGAAACGTAAACCTAGTTTGGAGGATAACGTTAATTTAGATATACGTGTACAAATCTGAAAACACCAATAAAACGTCATTTTATACTATTTTGCATTACATGACTGAGTTATTTGGTAACTTCTTCGTGGTTTGTGTGGATTCGTTATCTTTAATTTTCTCCCGTAATTTCATTTGCAGTAAGACTTTTCTCTTATTCAGCTGTTTTTGAGCACGCTAAGTAATGTAACACATATTTCCCAATTCAGGTTTTCTATAATAAGTTTATGTTGAGCAGAACGAAAATCCTATCGTAAAACTTCGCTCAGACTTGGCATTACAACTTTTGGAACATGTTCATGTTGTGCTGTTTAGCAACTTTCGAAGCTACGCTATTAAATGCTGTCGTTATACACCAGAAGACGCATTAATATTTTATGTATTTGCATATTTGTATACATATTTATTTATTGACAGGAACATTTCCAACGTGTTTCGGTGTATAATATACCAAATTTAGCACTGTGCAACTTGTAAATGTATTAATGCCTTTAATGCAGTTAGCATGCTGGTGATAAAAAAGGAAGCAAAAGAAATGTCAGTGATAACTCAACTTTAGCAGTTATTTAATGTCAGATGCAGATGTTGCCGCCGAACATGGCCATTATCATGTAGTTGTATTTGTAAAAATATTGAGAAAATGATAATAACGCCATAACGGAATGTGTGAACCCAATTCAGTATGCTGTTTGTTGAACTTTCATTGAAGGATTCCTACGGAATAACGTGAACTTACATGATTTTATAAATTATGAAATTCGATTCCACTAAAAAGACTTTTAAACCATCGGTAGAAACTTAATTACAGTTTTTGGAACACGCAATATTATTCTAATATATGTACGAGCAATGATGAATGTTAAAGTTTCCACACACTTCTACTATTTAATCACATATTTCACTGCAAGTATTGAAATTGTTCTTGTTAATAAGTACTGAAGTATTAGCGAATCCTATAGCTTACAGTGAGTGCATTTTATTAAATGCTTATTTAAAAGTCTTTAGCTGCGGAGAGGTTTAAAACTTCTTATAATAAAACCAACGACAAGCACTAATTTCTCTAATAGTTATGACCTATACCTATTGCTGTGTGTACAGTGCTAGGCTCCTGATTATGGACAGAGATACGGTCCGAAATATGTAGAGTCCCATTCCAAAAATAAATTTGAGAAATTAGTACTTCTCGTTGGATTTATTATAAGAATATATCACGATGCATGGTCCTGAGAATGTCAGATAGGTTTAAAACTGTTCACTTCCTCTTACGATGAACAAACTGTGTAAGTAATGCTTTCATGGTTTGGAGATGCTTGCCTTATTACACAGAACAGTCGAACTGGCAACTTTAAATTTCAGAGTTTATTGGTAAGTTTCTTCTGTGGTTAAATAATGACGGTTTAGCGCAACTGTATGAAGAGTTACAGTGTATTTGTTTTGTTACAGGGTGAAGACAATGTGGAGTATTTTCTTGGACTGACTCCGAGCGGAATCATCGTCTTAAGGAACAAAAATAAAGTGGGGAATTATTACTGGTAAGCCGAGATGACGTAACGAGGATATTCGTGAAATATTGCCACGCCGTTCTCATAACTGGTACTTTTTACCAAATGTAATCCAAACCACAGGGAATTTCCCCATCCTCACCCCCACCCCCACCCCAAACTACCGTTTCTTCTTTCTGTTACAGCAGTAAAGGCTTTCTCTGGCTCAGAGAAATTCTCATCCCTTTATTCTGTGCTGTTGCTTCCATTAATAATACTCTGGAAACGTTTCCAGCTTCATATATAGCCTATAACAGGCCACACCTGAGTCCTGTAGCAAAATTAATGCCATTACGGAAGTACTATAATAATATGACAGACAGTTCCTGAAAAAAGCAGTCATGGATGTAGCCTTTCCTGTACCGTAAACCATAAGGGCGTTTCCATTCTACTGTGCACTGCTAAAGTCTTCGTACAAACAAAATGTAAAAAATGCTGTAATAGAAAGCAATCGGCGCACATCACACAGCTGTCTCAGTAGTCTACCTCATGAAACGTTTGTCCCAAACTTTCTAATAAGAAAAATCAAATTTTATTTAAATAATCTAGTTAATTTAAATCTGTGTGGTTAGCAAGACAAAAAAAAAATCATTTTGGTCTTTACTTCAAGAAAAAGTTCCCAGAACACGAAAAGCGCCTCAAAAGGACGTGAAACAGAAGAAGACTAAATTGCAGAGGAAGAATTATGTGTCAAAAGTAAGGTTTGTTGTCAAAGCAAATATTATTAGGCATAAAGAATGTATTTATTTTCAGAGCGAGCACAAGTCTTAGAACACTATGCATTCGTTTGTCATCTGCTACATGTTTCGGCCATTTTTGGCCATCATCATGTAGATTTCACAAGATACATGGAAAAGTATACCGAGGTTGAGTCTTTCCCTTCACAGTTAATGCATTAAAATACTTAAGCTTTCACTGTTATTCTGTATAAGGGGAAACATCCGCCACGGTATTCTTTTCAAATTATATTGTGCAATCTTCCTGACGATGACCAAAAACGGCCGAAACATGTAGTATATGACGAATGCATAGTGTTTTAAGAATTGTGTTCGTCTTGAAAATAGATAGAGACATTGATTAAACAACACGATACCAAAGTTGGTTGTTAGATTTTGTTACATTATTAGAAATAGCATCGATGGCATTACGGCAACTTATTCATTTCAGCCACGTTGATTTGCTCTTTCATTAACATTTATGAATAAATAGAAGCTATAACTTCCAAACGGACAGTAGAATTACAAATTATATCAGTCTTAAAATTTTGCGTACTTCCCAACTTTGTACTGCGCGGTGTGTATTATGTGACATAATGCAGACTTTTATATTCCTTGCTGTGTCAAACATTGGCAAGCATTTAACAGAATGCCTGGCTTCCCTCTTTGAAAGTAACAAATAACTCTTACAGTCCTTGGTTAAATTGTAAGTGCGTGTTGGTTTATAACTGTCCGAAATTAAGAATTATACTTTAAGTAAACACATCCTTTCCTTAAGCTGGAACGGTTTTTGTTAGTTGAAGTAAAGTACAAATATATGCCAAAACACAATTAGTTTATTAGCTGGGTTTCGGCCTACTCTTGCCTCTAAGAGACTAATAATAATAATAATAATAATTATTATTATTATTATTATTATTATTAGTCTCTTAGAGTCAACGTTGTAAACCTGATGATGGTCTCCGAGTAAGCCTAAACTTGTTTCATTAACACCCAGCTAATAAGCTAGTTGTGTTTTGACATACATTTGTCCTTCACTTCATTGGTACCTACACAAAGGGGATGCGGCAACTTAAGATTTCTGTTAGTTGCCTGCGCCTCAGTTGTCAACGGCTGGTATGTCTGTCATATTTACAGTACTAAGGTGAAGGTAAAGCAATCACGTTATAGGCCTGGAGTGGCCCAGAGAGTTCCAGGAAGGTAGGGTTCCCAGATTTCATGACAACGGCACAGGATGGTGGTAAGGTTGTCAGCCCTCCTGGTACTCATTTCTGTTAGAGGCTGAGTCGACCCCAGGGCCATAGTGCGATCGGAAGGATTTTGCCAATGAAAAATCCACTGACACCAGCTGGGATTGAACCGGCGACCTTCCGATTTGTAGCACAGCACCACTGTGCCACCACATATTTACAGTACTATAGTGGATAAGTTTACTGTGGTCCTATAAATAAGTGTACTGGTTCTGCTGCCTTAGTCTAAGGTCTGTATTGGGACCTGTTTGACGGAGGGGTGAATATCTGGTGTTTCATAAAGAAGGATTCTACTGAAGGACAGAATAAGGTCTGTCACTACGGTTATACTCTCTGTCAAGGGCCAGTACGTGTAGTTACAAGTAGAATGCAGATGCATGACTGGCTACACATATTCGCATATTCTGTGGTACTTGAAATAATAGAAATATGCACATGATATTTGTGAAAGCTGTTTCATGATTCAAGAAAAGAACAGTAGATTGAGACAGAAGAAATAGGACATGAGCAGCAGTGCTGCAGGGAATAGAGGTTTGAAATAACAAACACACTTCATGAAATGAGGGCAAAATAGGCTCTTCATTTAGGGCGAAAGGGAACTGTGGTTTATCGTGCAGGGTCGTAATTTGAAGTATAAACACTTGTAAATGTATGTGTGGTTATAATTATAAAAAAGTCACAAATCATTCAACGTGACATTTAACCTTTTAAGTGAAAATATTACGTAGTCCTTCCTCGTTGGGAACATTAGCATCTTCTGTTATCAGTCTATTTTTGCTATTTAATTTTTGGTTCAATAGAATTGCTCCATTCGTCTTTAATAGCTTTAAATATGCTACTTGGCTCTTCATTAATAGATATTAGAGATTACGGTGAAAAGTAACGTGTTTGTTTTAAAATTAACACAAGCACTGAAGGGGCTGAACGATACATTTTACTATTAATATTAGTCTGAATGAGAGGCGTGTACAGGGTTTTGGTGGGGAAGCCTGAGGGAAGGAAACCACTGGGGAGACCGAAGCGTAGATGGGACGATAATATTAAGATGGATCTTCAGGAAGTGGGATGTGGGGTTATAGGCTGGATCGAGCTGGCTCAAGATAGGGACAGGTGGCGGGCACTTGTGAATGCGGTAATGAACATGCGGGGAATTTCTTGACTAGC
>Ga0123355_10012809_pt1 | contig 13010 bp, 8 predicted proteins | sample TergutEmb28metaG_3_FD_89872 | JGI IMG/M metagenome (GOLD analysis project Ga0123355, IMG submission 89872) | Embiratermes neotenicus P1 segment gut microbial communities from Petit-Saut dam, French Guiana - Emb289 P1 | ecosystem: Host-associated > Arthropoda: Insects > Digestive system > Gut ... | reverse complement strand
TACAAAAATACATGCTTATATTTTAGTACCCAAAAGCTTTATGCAATTTATGTTTTCAACAGTGTACAGAGTAACTCAAAAAGATTTTTATGCACGTCCGTACACTTCAATGTGGGCAGAGATTTTACCACATTTCTGGATGAGACTTTCCTGGACGTTGGGTCGGAAGAGGAGGTCCTACTGCCTGGCCCCTTAGATCTCCGGGTTTGACACCATTAGACTTTTTTGCATGGGAGTTTATTAAGGACGTTGTGTACAGGAGAAAAGTTCGAGAGCTGGCTGATTTGAGACAACGTATCATTGAAGCAGTTGAGCTTATAACACCTCACATGCTGATAAACACGTGGAAAGAGCTTGAATCTCGTTTAGATATCTGTCGAGCTACAACAGGTGCCCCCATTTAAGTGTATGGAGGTGCATAAAAATCTTTTTGAGTTACTCTGTACACTTTATAAAACATAAATTGCATAAAGCTTTTGAGTTCTAAAACATAAGCATGTATTTTTGTATACCTCTAGCCCGCACACTCTGTATTTCCACTTCAACTCTTTTACCTACATTAACACTTCAGCACATTCGCTGCATACAGGAGTAAAAATGGATTCTATTTCGTTTAATTACGTAGTTCTAGTATTAGCACTGGTTCTTTCTCCCTGCAGCTTTGTAAACTTGCCAGATTTAAACGTTTCCCCATTTTATCTGGTTTCCTAATTATTTGACCAATATTCAAGCACCGATTTACAATTTTCCTACAGTTCTTATTCTTGCAAAATAAGTTTTCTTTTCCACAAGAAACACTTTACCTCTTCTCCCTTTCTGATGATTTCAGTAGTGATATATTTCGTTTTATTTATTTATGACTCCAACAACTTCCTTTTACTGGTGATTTGAAGAAATATTGAGCAAAATATTAGGTTAGGTTTGTAAATTTTCGTAGTCGGTACGAAGGGGGTGCTTGGATGACACGAAAATATTCAGATACTAGTACAAACGCTATGTTTAAAGCAAGCCTAATGATTAGTGAAACGAAAGGAGGAGATCTAGGCATTATTTGGAGGGTAATATTGAAGTGGTTTTTACATAGGTTCTTGGGATGTTGAACGGATTTCTCTGGCGTACGATAACACTCTATCAGATCCTGTGGGTAATATTCAAAGGACATTACGCAGTATGTTAAAAACATAATTAAAAATCTCACGTCATCATAAGGTGCAGCAGATTTAGTAGCATTCCAGACGTTACCAAACACCACATTTATATCTGGATCGGTCTTCAGGTCAGATGTCAGCCTGGGAGCCCTTGCCGTGCGACTAGTGTAGTAATTCAGCCCAAAGAAGTCATAAGACCCTGTAACGTGACGTCACGTAAGTGCGTGGAATAAAGTAACATATCCAAAGTAATTAACAGGGAGATAAAGAAAGGTAGACGCTGTTTCTCCCAGAAAGTTACTTTCAAGCTTTTTAAGTTATAATTAACAGAATATGAACAAACGTACTATTTATGGTTATCGCTCCATGACGTTTATCACAAGGTAGTAAAAATAAAGATGTCCTTGCCCATGCCATAGGCTTTTAAACCTCGTCACTGAACTGACGTGTGTGGTCAATATTACGCTTTACTTAACACCCCTTCCCGCTGGACAGAAAGTTGGATGGTCGCCATATCTGGTCGGTACGTTTTCGGATAAAATAAATATTACTTGCCCTTTCGGGGATTCGAATATTTCTCCTTCAGTCCTTATCCTAGACACTACAGGCCTACCAACTAGCTCCCCCATCTCGTGATAGTTACTACATTCACGGCTTCTTTGCTGTGCTTAGCTTAGCTCAGACTCTTCGTGAATTTCGGGTGACGGGATGATCAATAAATTGCGAATATGAGGGATATCGCAGCTAAATTGAAGGTACTATCCAAGTTTTTGCCTGTAGTGACTGAGAAAACCATAAGACCTCTAGCAATAATAAGTTTTAACATCTTTATTTTTAATCCTTTGATATTTATTTAGAATTCCTTCCAGCTTCCGGAATATGATTCGAGACCAGGACCTCCAATAAACAAACTGTGACTGCCAACTACAGAACCGCGCCGTCGGTTGGTGTCACTTGTGTTCTCGACGTAAAGAGAGTGGAAGAACTGAGTAGTTGTCAGTATACAATGCCTACGATTTTCTTCGAAGATGGTGCTTTTAAATTCACGGCGGAGGCAAAGATTTTACTGTTTGTCACCACGTAGAGACAGGCTGGTTGTACCAGAGACCATATTCCCCTGGGTGATGTGCCGTATCGTGTTTGTGATATGGTGTTTAGTTGCCGACGGTGACAAAGGTGTCTCTGCCATTTACTTAACAAAACAGGAAAAGTGCACACATTTTTTTAAATAAGACTTTGTTATTCTGTGCACGTCATTAGCATTGGTGTTGATTTATTGTACGGGGCAAATAGTCTGCTTTATTAGGTCAGCTATGAATATGAAGTAGCATACTTCTTCCCACTGCATTGTCACATGAATTGCTGGAACCAATTAAGACAAATGTGTTTAAAACATCATATTTTGCTTCTCTATTCGTTATTGACCCAATTTAAAAGCGATGAAAATTTATAACTCAATAGCATATTGTATGCTTTCTTGCCTTATCCTGCACGATATTACAAGACTTTAATTTTTCTGCAATTTTTTTTTTCAAGTTGAGCAGTGAGCATCATACAGTATATAGAAAATATGTGGTTATTAATACTTCAGTGAAATGACTTTGAAAATGATGTATTGTATCACTGTATTTGACAAAATCCTGCTATGCCTTAAACGGTCAAATTACTCCGTTTAATACTTTATAGATAAAAAACGTAAATCTCACCCTAGAACAGGCCGTGAACGCCCAAGTGTGCCGTAAAGTTATAACCCTATTTTTTTTAACCTTGGGGCCACATTCGGTTGATGGTCAATGCCTTGCTTCGACCGCTTTAACCGCCGAAAAGATATACTTTAAAGCGTGCTTATAATACAATAACGAGTCTGCAGCATGCAAGATTTGAATTTCTATTGTCCGCGTTCCTGAAGATACAAATAGACTATTCCATATTGCACAAAAAAAGGAAATGAAAAAAGAAAATACCCCGACACCATCAAGTTATAGAAGGCGACAGTATGCCAAGTTGTGACACCACAACAGCATCTTTATTAATTTTCGACGGTTACCACTGCGTTTCACCGTTAACACGAAGAGAAATTTGAAGAATCTTATCGAACCGAATTTGCTCCAGGCTGCACCCCCAAGCAGAGATCAGACACCCGCTGAACTGGACTTCCTGTCTTACCTGCACGTGTACGTCGCTGTGCTTACCTTTAATGTTCACTATCTCCTCAGGAGTGAATTTTCTCAGCCTAGACCGGTAGTATCCTTCCGCCTTGCTGAGTTTATCGACTTGCGTCCTCACTAAATCAGGGTAGTCACCGTCCAAGCTGTAGATTGGATTGGCAAAGAGGCCCACCTGCAGAGATATTCTTATATCAGTCAATTTCCAAAAGAAAAGGGGGCACAAACTGGCGTCTTTCATTGCAAAGTCGGTCTGACCAATTCGGCCGTGAGATATTTCCTAAACTTTTGGACGTTTTACTGTACCTGTGAGGTGTAGGAATTTATTTTTATTCGCTGGCGTAGCAGCAAAGTACACAAACCGAAAACTAGCGGACTTACCCCACTGAAGCTGACACACATATCACTGGTCTTCTCGAATTCAGTGTCCTCCCTGAAGATGGTGGTATTGATTGAAAGATGTAGGAGGAAAATAAAATATAACAATAAATGTAACAAAATTTAGTGTTCGTCGATGGAGATGACGTTAAGTAACCTTTAAGGTAATACATCATCATCATCATCACAAGAGGATTTCAAAATTAGGTCTAAATTTAAGTTTTTATTCCAGGGCGAGAAATCGAGTTTCACAAAAATGCAAAGCCACAGGTAAAACTATGGCTTAAATCCTCATGGCTTCTTCATACGAAGCGGTAAAACACGCGAGTCTGAACCAAATGGCGAAAAGCATTCCCCGAATTGAATCTGGTGATTGGTGACAATTTCTTGGTGAATTTAATTTTGTTTATTTACAAGCCTTCCTAAATATTTCAACTTGCCGTTTTAAAAAAAAAAAAACATTAAGATTTCCTTACACAAATTTTGCCCTGAATTCCCCTGCAACACCTGAATATAGGTCTCAATTTTTTTTTTAAATTTACTTCTGAATAGAATTTCTTGAGAGTGCCTAATGGAAAAACCTATTTTAAAAATATGAGATTTAATGTTACTGTTACGATAAAAAGGATTGTTGTTTTCTTGATCTGATTCCATATAGTTTTGTAGCTACTGGGTAAATTTTAGAAGAACTGCCTGCTCCATCTTCAATCTAGAGCTCAAGGTTGAAGTAGAGAATTGTATGAAAACGTTTCTAGCTAATTACCAGAGTACACGGTATTAGACATTAAAAAACCGGTAATCTGCTTATATTAAGGAATTTATTTATCTTGGTCAGTTGCTCTTGAAACTATAAAGTTCTCAATACGCCATGTTATTTCAATTTTAGAATAATCTCTATCAGGATGAACATTAATTACTCACCACAAACTGCATGCCCATTTCAGCTGCTGCTTTGTCCTGAGTGGAGTTTGTCTGCGGCTGATACCACTCGCCATTCAGTGCTATGCCTACTTGCCCTGTAAAGAGAGATGAGAAAGAATACAAAATGAGTGCCGGTGCCGTCATACTGTACGAACCTTCTCTTGTAGGAGGATAATAGATAATTTCCTGTGTTGGAAAATGTGTACAATAAAATACTGAGGAACATAACGAGGTTCTGAGGTTCACACAGATTTCCGGGTGAAGGTTCAAGTCACCAGCAGTGTTAAACGGTGTCGACTAGTAATTACCGACGTTTCGAATAGCATAATGATTTTATATTCATTGTCAAGCAATGATCTATGCACTAGGTTCCTTCAACACGTCCGTAGCTACACATATATTTCAGCCGACACGCCGACACATCCTAGAAAACTTGAATATTCCTTGTTAAATATGAACTAAATTAGTAACAGGTCCACAGCATATGATGCCCGTTGAAGAACTGAAAGAAACGTATTTTAATTTTTTGTATAAAATATAAGATATTCCGTCACGAGTCTGTGATATTTTTCTGAAAGCGCGAGTGTAGTCTTTTGGGGTAAAATTTTCTCTATGAATCTTTATTCTTCCTCCAGCGTCTTCTTTATTTTTTACTGTCGCATTTACATTTTTTCTTCCGTAATCCTCTACTCTACACCTTTTTATCATTTCCATTACCATTATTCTTTCTCACCCTCTCCCATAGTTAAAGATTGTGAAAAATATCATTGAGAGGCTCTTATAATTATAGGATAATCGTAATTATGTATTAAAAATTGCAAATTTTTTACCATTTGTATTTAGTGTTTTTTTATAACATCACTTCCTTTCACGCTACAATATGCTGCCTTTTGCCCACACAGTGCATTTATCAGGTTCGTATGTTTTTCAGATAAAGCGATTTTACCCCCTCAATATATGCGATTCTCCAAGGACGTGCAATTTGTTTTTGTGAGTTACGATTGAATATTTATGTATTGTGATATACATAAATTCAGACTTGAAAGGAATTCAATTATTTAGAAGCCCCATTTCCATTTAAACAGCTTTTGAACGAAAAACAGTAACTTGCTTACACCACTAACGTAGGGAGGATAAAGAGCATTCTTCCTAATCGCACTTCCAAAGAAGACTGATTACCGCACATCTTCCTATATATATGAAACAGCAAAATTTTTCTCCACGGGTTCCAATCGCCTGAACATGATATTTGTCTCTTAAGTCCATTTTCACCGTGTGTAACAAGCATTTCGTTTCAGGATTCACAAGTTCTGCTCATTAGTCGCACAAATTTGTAGCCAAGTACATATCTTGGTGTTATTATCATCTTTGTGTCGTTCCTGTAAAAGTGTTACTACTGCAACACACATATCGATTACGTTAAATCTGTGAGATAAGATTCGCGTCATATCGATGTTTCTAATTTTCGACTTACAACCTATACTTTACACTTTTATAAGCGCATAACGTAAACTTTCTGGCGTTGTTGTTAATTGCCTGCGCATTTTTTAAATCGTGAATACAAAAGTTTGATTACTGCAAGCAAAACGCTGAAGAATGGGATCAGTTTATAGTACTCTTCCCGCTTTTTAAGCAATACACGTTAAAATGACTTCCCTATCTGAGCAACCGCTAGCTGCTGCTGCTGCTGCTGCTGAAGCTGCATGTAAGACATAACTTCAGTTATAGTAGTCAATATAAAGTATTTTAATACAGCAATTTGTTGAAATTTTAACATATCCATTTTCAGGACATAATAAAAGCGTTCGAGTCTCTTCTTCGCGTGTAATAATTAGTACAATTATGTCTATTATACAACGCAAAACACCGAAATGAACCTTTTATAATAAATATTTTAATTTTTAATTTTGATGTCTTCTACATGTTTCGAACCAGAGGGTTCATCTTCAGTTAAGGTAAGGTACGTTTCACGTGCATCAGTATAAAGAGTTGGTATGTAGAAAAGTATGCTTATACTGATGCATGTTAAACATACCATAACTGTATATACAACCGTCTTCCTGAAGATAAATCCTCGGGTTCGAAACATGTAAAAGACAACAACATTAAAAATTAAAATGTTAATTTATAAAATGTCCATTTCATTGGTTTATATTGTTTACACTTAATTATATCACAATGCACGGTGCAAAAAAATTACAATTATGCCCTCTGAAGATACACACAGTAACACTCATTAATTTTCATGTAAAGTCTCCGACTGTAACCAAAATTGAAGTAGCTCGATTGATATAATGTTTGTAAATATTAAATTTCCTGGTGATTTATTCGGAGTTAAGGGTTTGTTACATGCGAAGTTACGGAAGGAAGGACGAGCAGACAGATATTAATAGGCACTCCGTAGGGGTAGAGAGTCGCCTAGAAAGTACGGCGTTGACTTATCGTCCATCGGCATAATATTTATGCTAAGTTTCGTAAAAATTTGTCAGTTAATTATATGTGAGAACGGCCAGTCAGACAGACACACACACAGATAGAGTGACACACACACACCCACACACACACACACACACACCACACAAACACACATACACACCACACACACACCACACACCACACACACATACACACACACCATACACACACATACACGTACACACACATATACACACACCACACACTCACACCACACACACACACCACACACTCACACCACACACACACACATCACACACAGACACACACACCACACACACACACCACACATACACATGCACACCCCCCACACACACACACACACACCACACACACGCGCGCACACACACACACACACACACACTGTCATATAGCATGATTTCATACTTTTCTTCAAATTTAAGGAGGCAATTTTCCTAAAATGCCTTCATCTTTACTACTTCCTCTGCAGTATTTAATGATGCTGTGCGTTGTTTACCTCCCTGCGAGTTCCTGAATTCTTGTTCGTATAGACGGTACACTTTGGCGTGAGACTTTATCAACGTGTGTGCTGCCAGATAGTAGCCTACAGCTGTGGCGTTCACTCCCGGGGCAAAGGACTGCGGGTCGCTGTATCCATACGCAATACTGTGCGGGTCGTTGATAGTGATCCACCACTTCACCTGCAAATGTATAACATACGTGACAAATATACTGCTTAAGGAAGAACCTAAGCTGAGGCTGTTACAGAACAGAGTGCTGGGGAACGTACCTTGCATTTTCGGCATAATACTTTATATGCATTCGCCATACTTACCACGCATATTGACGTCCGCCATATCTGATCCTCCATTAATTTTTTCAGTTGTATTTAATTTTCTATGATTTCCTTCTAGTCTGCCTCTGTTATAACTAAAACGAAGGTGAGAAAGAACAGCAAAAGTTTGTAATGGGTGCAAAACTCTTACATATTGACGTAATTTAAGATGGTTGCATTCACTTTTATTATAACTACGCACTAATATTCACGCAAAGAATCTTAACGACAAGCAATATAAAACCCTGAATGGGGAAATTGGTGCGTTACACAACCTTCGTTATTACAAAACTACACATTAGAAATGTAGCATGTGCGCTGTAGCCGGCGACCTCTTTGGTGGGCTCTGAGGAAAGTTATTTCTTAAACATCACAGGAAAGGGAAGTCAAGTCACATAACACAAACTTTTTGATAAAAATATTTTGCATGTAAAGAAATAACTTACGGGCTTTTTTGAAGCCGCTTAAGGTGAATTATATGAAGTGGCAGGAGAGGATGATTATTGAATTGGAGATACTGGAATGCATATAGTGCAGTCCACGGTTTCTGGCATGTGGAATTTTCAAACTTCAGCTAGGAACGAATCGCTAACGCATCGACAGCGTCATGTTTAGTCTAGTCCTCTCCGCCTCCCTAAGTCAGGTGGCCTTCTCATACTGTAGTTCCAAGCAAATGAACACCCCTTGCCACCTCACCTTACCCAGTAGGCCTGTCCTCCAGCTCCGCTATGTTCTCCTGTGGCCGTCTATTTCTGAAGTCTCCAAGAAAACTCCTGAAAACCTTAATATAGCTTGCCTAAGGGCACAGATTTAAGCCTGGAGTTCCAAGATAGGAATTTGGATTGATAATCCAATAACCGTGATGTATATTGTTGCACTTATGCGACGAATCAAAGTGGATTACGTTTCAGAAGAAGCTCACCCTGTCACCAAATGTAGAGAATAATACACGAGCATATTCCTCGAAGTAATCTTCCATTACAGGGTTAACCCAACCGCCCAAATCTTGCAGTGTCTGAGGAAGATCCCAGTGGTACATTGTCACCTGAAATTTATAAAACACTTACAAAATGTGATTCGCAATATATCAAGTTCCGCACTGATGACTGCGTCCTACTGCCTGTCTTTCCTGTCTTACTGAATTCTTGTGAAGAAAATTTTACTTGAAAAGAATTTATATGAAATGTCTGGGTGATAAACTGTAAGTTGTGTACAGTCTCCATGTTATCACTCAATACGGAAAAAAATTGATGAATCTGACGTGGCTTTCATTAGCAAAAACTTCGTGCAAACGTTTAAAAAGAAGTTCAGAGGGTTAAAAATTGAAACATGCGCTTGGCGCGCGCGCGCGCGCACACACACACACGCACACACACACAGAGATAAAGAGATGGCAACGTAATCCCATGAGTCTAATGTCTTCCTCAAGTAAGGAAAACAATCTAGTGGTAAGTTATCAAAGGAAATCTCCATAATATATTAAAATTAATACTTGAAAACCAAATGTCGAAATTGAAATTTTAATAAAAACAAAAGGCTAGAAGTTGATAAGAAAGAAGAAACATGAACAGCCATTTTAATACTTGCAACAGACAGAAGCCATCCTTTGATAAATTGGACTTACCATTGGCTGTATATTATTCTGAAGCAGTTCGTCGATAAGCTGATTGTAGTAGTCTATTCCAGCAGAGCTGTTCACGTTAACAAAACCGTTTGGCAGTATACGTGACCACGATATTGAAAATTGGTAGAAATCCACCTGCATAAACACAATTGTCATGAAAGTACTACGGTCTGTCTGTGATAAGACGCTATGTAGATTATTAGAAAGACAGGATAGCTTCGGAGATCTCTGTGCTTCCTACTTCAAGTACCCCCACGTGTACTCCTCTACATGCCAATACCCTTAGCAGATTCTCCCGAAATGTGGGTATTTATCGATAAATACACACGGCGTTCTTCTGTGCACATTTATGGTATATCGTGCAGTTCTTCTGTGCACATTTATGGTATATCGTGCAGTTCTTCTTCGAAATGAGAAACGTTTCAGACAAAAGTAGTAGAGGAAATCAAAAGCTATGTTCAATATTTTTTTCTCCGAAAATCGTGCCATTTATGAGTTAATGTGGAAAAATATAGTAGAGCCAGAGAGGCCAAAGGGGATAATATAATATGACGCATGCGCATTGCTTGGTGGACACCTAAGGGTACAAACATACATTCGGAATATGTAATACTTGTTGTTTTTACACGGCAACAATATTGACACGAACGCGCCTCATTATTAGTTTACAAGTACACTGCTTGTATTATTAATGTTAAATATAGTAGTATAGAGACAGTGATTGGAAAGAAAATACATAATGTTACATTGATGTGTATCTTACACGGGATGCTATATTATTACAATTCTTGCACAACGTTAAAGCCCGAATACATTTAGTTCAACTTGGAAGAAACAGACCCAAAAACCTTTCTTAATAAGTCACGAAGAACAGAGAAAAAATATCTCAAAGCTGTTACAATTCAGGTTTTCTCGGTTTTCGTCGGTACATTTTTTGTGCCAAACCAAAAAATATGAATGAAGTCTGATGCTTTGCAATAGTCATTCGGTCTCTTCCCCACGCCCAATCCAGACATAAGGAAAATGGTTGTAAACACACACACGAACAGGAAGCGCAAAATGTTTTATTGTTCAGTCTTGCTGGAAGTGCAGTTTTTGCATAATTTTCCCACTAGGAAACAATGGGCCACACGCAATTGTCAAGCAGTCACTTCAGGGTATATAACCATGTAACATCATGTATGTACTTCAAAATTACCCCTATAGTGTAAACTGAACTTTAAAGAATTGAATATTGTTTGGAATGCGGAAAAGAGCACTTGTTACTCAGACGAAGAAAACGTAAGGTAATTATTGAAAACTGCATAATGAGGAGCTTAATAACTTGAAATTGTCATAAATATTATTATTATTATTGGAAAAATGAGGAAGGGTGTTGCGTGTAGAACGCTCAGAATAGAACTTCTTATCGAAAAACCAGAAGAAATCAGACGACCTACAAATTATGATGGGCAGGTAGAAGTATAATATTAAAATAAGAACCCTGAGAGGTGTGGCCTGAATTCATCTGTCGGGAAATGGACAAGTTTTATTTTTGTGAGCAAGTAATTAAGTTTGGGTTTCGATAAAATAAAAACTAGATGAACCATGGCTGTGGAATAACGTGGATACATGTAGCTAAGTCTTACCCCCAGCTGCACCAAGGCCTTCACATCCTGCTTGTAGAGGTGGTACGAATCAGCAGTGACGTCACCAGTCGAATTGTCGATAATCCAGGGGGTGTAATGAACATACATATCCCAAATACTAATTCCTTTACCTGCAACGGAAGCGCAGTAAGGGGCGAGTTAAGATTATTCTAATTACTCGTAGCTTCTTGGCGCTTGATAAGCAAGCCTGCGCTGACGTCACGAAAGGCGCAACGTCGTATGAGCATGCTTATCTCAGCGTGCTTTTGAAAGCAGAAATGAGGGAACGCTGGCATATGGTACCCCTTTTCTACATGCAGCAGCTATAATCTCGTGACAGGTAGCAGGTGAGGCTCCCATTGAAGGTCGTTATGTGAATGACAGGGAATTTATAAAATTAACACAATTATAGTCATTGAGTAAGGCGCCATAAGTCTTCAGACTTACAAGGTATGTCTGTTGCACGAACTGCGTACGAAGCAAATCATCATGAAGGTCTGTCTGTTCTTTTGTCTTTTTATATAAAATTAATCTAAAGATTTCCTGACTCATTTAATTATGGTTCTTATATTTATACAATAACACATAATTTGCCCGAACCTTTGTTAATGTGAGAGGGTCCTTTTGCAATTTATTACACGGGAAACTTAATAATTGTAAAACGTCATACGTAGTTCACATGACGATGAAAGTAAGCTTTCACCACTTCCCTCAAGACAGTTCGTTGTTGATAAAGAGTGAAAAAGTAAAGCAGTCCCATTAAAGGCCTGGAGTGGCTCAGAGGGTTCCAGGAACTTAAGGTTCCCAGATTTCATGACAACGGCACAGGATGGTGGTAGGTTGTCAGCCTTACGTACCGGCCGCCTTTACCCCCAAGAAATACTCCTGGTAATCATTTCTGTTATAGGTTGAGTCGAACCCAGGGTCATAGTGCGAACGGGACGATTTTATATCAATGAAAAATCCACTGACACTAGCTGGGATCGGATCAGCGACCTTCCGATTTGTAGCACAGCACCTTAACCACTGTGCTACGGAAGTCCCCCGTTGATACAGAGTACGTCACATAAACATGTGTGAACGTTTGTTTAATTCAGCTAACACAGAAGATCGTCTATTACTGTTATAGTTATGGCGGTTTAGGAGGGAACGTGAGCTAGGTACGGGACTGAATTTATTGGAAATATTTAAAAATTTAATAGGAAAAGCTTTATTGAAAAGCGGCCTCTTGTAGGAACCTAGAAGCGAGCTGTGAAATACTAAGATCAGTCTTAAAGATATCGTTTGTGACGATAAGAAGTGTAATTAGTTCAGACTACTACCAATTAACGATTTAATGTTATCCATCCCGTTTTGTCCAGTAAGCCACATACATACACACTATTCCGTCTAATAAGCTGTCACTTGCTTATTACACATCGGTATAGTAGATCGTAATTATTCTAAACAAGAAAACCCGTAAACTGGCACTTGCACGATGAAGTAACTACTGAGGGCTAGATACATTGAATACACAAAGTTGGTACTTATCTACTAAAATAAATCCTCAGTCATACATGCAGACCACCTGCGCTACAAACCGAAAATAATAATCAAGACAAGTGTCCAGCCATTTACTTGAATAAATAAATGGAATTTTACCCACAAATTTCAATTTTTTAATGTTTAACCTCTATTTTAGGAAATATCATAGTAATAAATCTAAAATAAATCACAGTGATTACACAACCGACCACTTACATGAGATACTACTGTTACATTCACCTCACACACCTGATAGCAGTGTTGTATCTGCAGGTGTTACCAACAATTTATGCGTTTCCCCTGGACAGATACTGAGGGATGTTGCCGAGCGGAGCGATGGGTGACGTTGCT
>Ga0123355_10012807_pt1 | contig 13011 bp, 9 predicted proteins | sample TergutEmb28metaG_3_FD_89872 | JGI IMG/M metagenome (GOLD analysis project Ga0123355, IMG submission 89872) | Embiratermes neotenicus P1 segment gut microbial communities from Petit-Saut dam, French Guiana - Emb289 P1 | ecosystem: Host-associated > Arthropoda: Insects > Digestive system > Gut ... | reverse complement strand
GAAACCACATATTTCTGCCAGTTTTAATATGTATTTGGTAATCAGTAAGTGTGTAACAGCTGTCAAAGTTTCAAACTTCACTGGCCATTATCTCCCAAACCGTTCAACTTTGGATATAGGTGTGTCGGGGTTTTTCGGTATAGTTTAACATAAGGAACACCCTCCCGAAGTCTGGTCCGTTCCTCCTGTTACACCCTGTATATACACTTCATTTATTCCACTGGCGTATCATTATTTTTAAGAACACAGTCGTCCAGCACAGGGATGCATTTGTATGATACTGGCACGAGTTTTAAATCCTTTCGCAGTAGAAATCTGTCTCTTGTAAGTCGCAACCAGTCACGAACAGGCACTCGGCAGCCTGCTAAGTGTTGCTTGAGCGACCCCAACAAATGATCTATCACGAGGTGTAATCCTGCGGCATGACAGTGAAACACACAGCAGCTGTTGCAGTCGTGTCTTCGGGAAATTCTGGGCGATCATTCCGCTCATGGCCGCGAGTTGGCAGGAAGGCATGGTTGGCTAATGAGTAAAGCGACCTGGCGTGAAGCTGTTGACGTCATCGTGTGCCAGCTAAGGCTGAGAATACGTGCAACCATACGTAAGGTTCCACCACACACAGGGACAGCTATTCCTTTGTCTTTAAGTAAGTAATAATGTAGGGTAACGTTTCTAGTTACTGGATTGTGCGCGTAGGCGGGGATTTAACGAATAGAAACGGCACCATAAATATCTAACACCAATGTCACAATCACAAAGCAGGCCGCAGAGACCGAGTCGTGAGGGTTTAACCACATTTGACGCGTAGGGATGCAGATATCGATTTATTCTGAGTTACGGTTAGGCATTAGCTCGGCTTTCCGATGTATGGGCCGGGCAGTGCTCTGACCAGGCTGTAAGTTCGCTACCATTTGTTTAAGGACACAATTCAGAGGAGAAAATGCAGTTTTAATACCAACCCACTCATCTTTCCTGGGAATATGGTGTAAAGTTGGCCGAAGGTGGAGGCTAATACCTCATCGCGTGTTACTTGAGGATGTATACAACCTCTTTTATGCTTTTAACTCATTTTGACTGCATGGAACTTGTGTTTCGAAAGTAACTGTGCACTGCGTTTCGTAGTCCAGAGAAATGCAGTGTATTTTTAATAATCGTTTATGTAAATGAACGGGCTGTGTATTCTTTCGTACAGTCCACTCTTGGCGTCGCTGTGTGTCCGGTGATCGCCGCACAGTTGGTTGTTATACGTGTGTAGGAAAGTACGAATACAGCAGACTTACTGTCTAGTGCTGTTCAGTCTATAGCAAGGTGCATACCTTTCGGTCTTGAAGGTAGTCTGGATCGACGAGGATGACTCCCTGCAGTCGGTCTATCTTATTATGTGACACCACCAGATCTCGACTGCTGAGATACATTGTGAGTTTGTTGTTAGGTGCAGACTTCTTGAAGACCCTGCAACACAGAGTAAAAATACGTAGTGCATGATTTTAATAGCCTCCTGCACGCTGTTTCGGTGTATGCAACAGTGGTAACTACATATGCCTACCACAAGCATGAACTTTACGAGTAAGTAACATGTCAGCTTGTATTCAGAATTTTTTTCAGAATTTTTTCCCCCCACTGTAAGAAAAAAGAATGCGTACTTCCTTAACAGTTGAAGACTGCAGTGTGAAGGTGCTATACTGTCAGCGCTGTGCACTGCTTTGCTTGAAAGCTCCCAGGCTCGGCAAGTTCGTCTGAGAGCAGTAGTGTTAAGATGAAGATGAGTATGGAACATTTGTGGAATGATACTGACTGGGAAAGACCAAAGTACTGGGACAAAAACCTGTCCCAATGCCACTTTGTACACCACTAACACTGGACAACAAATTTTTACTGACTTCATGATTCTGGGGTGATAGTAGCCATTTCTTATTAATTTCGAGGCGCTGAGCACGAATATTACAATGAAAACGCAAAATTGGCTACGGTTTCTAAGAAATCCGCAAACGTTTTTTATATATTTAAGAAATATGTACATCATACATGTAACGATAAAAGTCCGCTTCTACTTTCGACTTCCCTTTGCCTGTTGCTTGTGTCCGTAATGAAGTTTGCGTTAAGTAAATATATCCACTAAAAATGAAATACGTTGAAAGATTTCAAAATATTGCGTCATATTGCATCAGCCCATCATGCACACCACACCCGTTTACTCCTTCGTCATAAATACCACAAAGTGATCCCTGCAATGTTAATCCAGCAATAATGATGCCTCGTAAATGTGTTAATAGTGCAGATAACATTTGTTACATTTGCAGTGAAGTAACGTTTGCAAGGCAAAGAAAATCCATCACCGAGATAGTGAAAAAAGGCGTATCATTTCTTTTTCGGATGCAAGATCGGCGACAAAGACAAATCCTGGGCCCCGCACATATACTGCCGTAAATGTGCAACATCTTCCCCAGTGGCGGAATGGCAAAAGACATGCTATGCCGTTTGCTCTTCCTATGGTTTGGAGGGGGCCAAGTAATAACACAACTGACTGCTACTTCTGTATGGTGCCACCTGTTTCTGGAGCCATCACGAAGAAAAAGAAGTGGACAGCAGTGTATCCGAATATACCATCTGCTCTCCGTCCAGTTCCGCACGGCGAAGGAATTTCCTTTCCCGAACCTCCGAAAGAATTTACCATCGATTCAGACGACGAGGACGAAGGCGATTCGACCTCGGGTTCTCCGGAGCCGCCGACGTCTACTGAACCACACGTCTCCCACGGTAGGTCTTCTGCGCCACAGCCACACATTCTCACACAGGACGAACTGAACGATCTGTAGCTGTCCAAGAGCAAAGTAGAGCTACTGGGATCAAGACTTAAACAATTGAATCTTCTCGAGAAAAATGTCCGAATTTTTTCGTTTCGCAGTCGTCATCAGCAGTTGATGCCTTTCTTCAGAAAGGAAGATGACTTTGTGTTCTGCTACGATGTAGATGGCCTGATGAATGCCTTCGGAATCAAACATGACCCGCAAGAATGGCGACTATTTATAGACTCTTTGAAACTGAGTCTAAAGGCGGTGTTGCTGCATAATGGGAACCAACATCCATCCACTCCATTCGGACACGCTGCCCACATGAAAGAAACCCACGAAAACCTAAATCAGCTGCTGAATAAGCTTGAATACAGCAAGTATGGTTGGCATATTTGTGGTGACCTGAAGGTAGTATCTCTGTTGATGGGTCTCCAACTGGGATATACGAAGTATTGCTGTTTTTTTTATGGGAATGGGACAGCCGAGCAAACTATTACCTCAGAAGCATAACGTCAGTTAAAATTTTTTGTCCAGTGTAATCTGACATGGATTGGCCCGGAATCAAACCTGGATCTCCTTGAAGAGAAGCGTAGCCTTGAAGAATAAGACTAACCTGAAGTATTTATGCGGATTCAGTGCGTACCGTGTACGCCGTCTGGGTTACGAAAAGCCAAGAAGTTATTTATTTATTTATTTATTATGATGATCATATGAGTTACACGTATAGACACACTGTGGACAAAGAGTGGAGTTTTTAAATTTTAAATTTGGCAGTTCATACTCGTATAGCAACCGCTGTACTTGCGACAGTTAAACATGGCTAACCAATTTGTGTTTGTAATGTATGTGTTTTGTGTGTTCTGGGTGGTAAAATCCGACTAAAAATGCTGTTTAGGTATAAGCTGCGTTATGATTGTCATTCCTTTAAGTAAGTTATTTTTAAACCTTTTCGACATGGGGTGTCCATGTCCCCAACCACGTGTGTAAATCACAATAAGTGGTAAACTTAGCCTTATGTGCTATTGTACAATCTTTGCAGTACACATAGCTTACAAATGTGACGGCGGGCCGCGGGTCGGAACCCATGTGTTAGGAAAGTCATGGCTTCCTTTTCAGTTTGTTATTCAGTTTTTCATAGTGGCACCTCTGGAAGTTGTCAATCACACATTGTTGCTACTTTGACGATTTTCTGTATTTTACTGTCCGAATTGCGTCCGTTGAGGGCCAACTCTGAAAGTGGATGACAAGTGGTCCGTCTGATGACTTGCTGGTGTACCCTGTCGGATTTCACTTACAGCAGCAGCCAGGGAATTAGCAAGATTTAAATTAGATTTATTGGGTGCATAGCAGGTTAGGTAGGACAAGGGGGGCAGGTGGGAGCAGGGGATTATATTTTTCTTATGGAAAAGGAAACGAAAATCATCATTTGTAAACAGTGTTTTTGTACACCACATAAAAGTATCAGCAGTTAAGAGAGTAGAGTTTGTTAGCGATAGGATGCCGTATATAGTTCTGAGAGGTCGCTGGTTTAATATCATTGTTTTGAATATGCATGCACCAAGTCAGGAGAAAAGTGATGATTCAAAAAACAATTTCAATGAGGAATTAGGGCAGGTATTTTTATCATTTTTCCCAAGTACTGTATGAAAATTCTGTTAAGAGACTCTAATGCAAAAGTGGGAAGACAGTATATTTTCAAACCGACAATTGGGAATAAGAGTGTACGTCAGGATAGTAATGATAATGGTGTTGGTAAACTTTGCCACATCAAAAAATCTAGTTGTTAAGGGTACGATGTTCCCGAACCGAAATACTTATAAATACACCTGGACCTTTCCTAATGGGAAGACTCAAAACCAGATTGGTCACATATTGAAAAATAGAAAATATAATTATAATATACTCTATATATGATATTTCAGGGGAGCTGATTGTGATACTGATCACTATCTTGTGGTTGCAAAAGTTAGGGAGAATTTGGCAGTAAGTAAACAAGTAACACAGAAGTTTGATGTGGAAAGATTTAATCTTGGGAAGCTAAATGAGCTGGAGGTTAGGAAACAGTATCAGATTACGATCTCAAACAACTTTTCAGCTTTGGAGAACTTAAATGATAGCGAGGGCATAAATTATAGAGAATATCGAAACCCCAGCTAAAAGAGAGTTTAGGTCTTTACGAATTGAAGCAGCATAAACCATGATTTGATGAAAAATGTTTAGATTATTTTACATGAAAGGAAACAGGCTGATATGCAGTGGTTACAGCATCTGAACCGAAGTAATGTAGGTAACCTAAGGAATGTAAGACGCGAAGCTAGTAGACATTTCAGGAACAAAAACAAGGAATATCTGTGAGCTAAAATTGATGAACTTGAATCTGACAATAAGACAAAAAATATCAGACACTTGTATAGGGGTATCAGTGACTTTAACTAGGGTTACCAGCCTAGAACTAATGTAGTAGAGATAAGAATGGTGATTTGGCTACAGACACCGAAAGTATTATGTCTAGATGGAGGATCTATTTCTCTCATCCATTGAATGTACGTGGGTTTAATGATGTTAGGGAGACAGAAATACATTCAGCAGAGGCATTACTGTCTGAGCCTAGTGCATGTGAGGTTGAGATGACTAAGGTAAAGCTAAAATTGATCAAATGCGATCAGAATTAAGGCAGGGGGTAGAACAATTCACTCTGAGATCCATAAACTTATTAATTATATTTGCAATGAAGAGGAATTGCCTGTGGAGTTGAATGAATCGATCATTGTACCTACGTATAAGGAGGGCGATAAAAAGATTGCATTTATAGAGGCAAAGCACTTTTACCAACTACATACAAAATTTTGTCCAACATACGGCTGCCATTGGAGATCATCAGTGTGGATTTCGACGCAACAGGCCGGCTACTGATGAAATATTCTGCATTCGTCAAGTACTTGAGAATAAATGGGAATACAGTGAAGCAGTGCATCATCTATTTGTAGACTTCAAGAAAGCTTATGATTCAGTTAGGTGGGAGGTCTTGTACAATATTCTCATTCAGTTTGGTATCCCCATGAAACTGGTAAGGCTAATAAAAATGTGTTTGACTGAACGTCTAGCAGAGCCCGGGTGAACAAGAATTTGTCTGGCATGTTTCCTATTAGGAATGGTTTGACACAATGAGATGCTTTATCCCCATTGCTTTACAACCTTGCTTTCGAGTACGCCATTAGGAGGGTTCAGGCAAACCAGGATGGCTTGAAATTAAATGGTGCACATCAGCTCTGGTTTATTCTCTTAATGTTAATATATTGGGAGGAAGCTTACATACTATAAAGAAAAATGCAGAATCTTTAGTAATTGCTAGTAAGGAGACTGGGCTAGAAGTAATTGCCGATAGGACTACGTACGTGGTCATGTCTCGAGATTAGGATGCACGACGAAGTCGCAGTGTAAAGACTGATAATATAAGAGGGTGGAAGATTTGAAATATTTGGGAACATCCTTCGCAAATCAGAGTTTATTCAGGAAGAAATTAAGAGCAGACTGAAGTCAGGGCATGCTTGCTATCTTTCGGTGCAGAATCTTTTGTCTTCCAGTTTGCTATCCAAAAGTTTAAAGATTAAGATACACAGAACTATAATGTTACCTGTTGTGCACAGATGTGAAACTTGGTCGCTCACATTGAGGGACGAACGTAGACTGAGGGTGTCTGAGAATAAGATGTTGAGGAGAATATTTGGCCCTAAGAGGGACGAGGTAACAGGGGAGTGGAGACAACTATATAGTGAAGCACTTAATGATCTGCACTTCTCACCCAATACAGTTCGGGTGATCAAATGGGGGCAAATGAGGTGGACTGGACATGTAGCAAGTATGGGGAAGAGGAGAGTTGTATACAGGGTTTTAGTGGGGAAATCTGAGGGAAATATACCACTTGGAATACCCAGGCATAGGTGGGAGAATAATATTATGATGGATCTTCGGGAAGAGGGTGTCAAACACCGACAAGAACCTGAATACTTCAATCACCATCCGTAAGTCTGACATTCACAGAAAATTGTTTAATACCAAATACGTGCGTGTACCATACACAAACTCGACGTGTGTCTAATAGCTTCATAATTTAGCACACCTGTGTACAAATACGCAGACGTGTAGACTATAGTTCAGATCATTTGCGTGTATATACGTCACCTTGAACCTCAGTGCTTACGTGACTAATAGTTTTTAGAATAACCTTCTACTGGAATACTGGAGTGACCATACGATTTGACATGTCTTCAAAAGTGCATCGTAATACCTTATCTGATTATAAATACTGAGACATTGTTTTTTAGATATACCACATCCCATTTTAACCTTTACATAATTTTATATTCTTATCTGCTTTCGCGGACACCTTGTAAGTAGTATGGGATCCCATAGGATATAGTACGCATTGATTGTATCTTTTACACGTGAAGATGGTCTAAAGAAAGACAGAAACGTTCTTCCATAGTAAGATACCAATATCACATACTGTTGTGTTCTTGACGGAATAAACTGCTTGTTTTATTGTGAGTACTGAAACACAACGGGATGTTTTCGATTAAAAAAAGTTAGTACTTGCAGATGTGGTACTGACATTGAGATTGATTTGAAGTTTTGAAATACCCCTTCCTTAAGACCCGCTGGCTGTTTTACGTGCCAGCAGGTGTAGCATTCACAAATTTTATGTTCTGCCCACACAGTGCATTTGTGTGTATTTGTGGATCTCAGAACAAACAGCGATTATTTCCCTATGCAGCATTAACTGACTGGTTTGTATAACCAAGACGGAGTGTGTTTACTGTGCGGTACGATCTGGGCCTTCAGATCAAACGATCCAATTTTGTCCTTAAAAGGTTAATAGGTTAATTAGGTTCATCTTCGTCTTTAAGGCCGTTCCGTGACAGGTGTTTAGTCGCCAGCTTCACAGCAAAGGCTCAGCTTCTATCGTGAGCCAGTCCGTGTGAGATTTGTGGTGGACAGAGTGACAGTGGTACAGGCTTTTCAACGTCTACCTCGGTTTTGCACAGTCAATACTATTCCGTCAGTTCTCCATACTCTTTTCCACCTACATGTTGCTCTTACAAGAAGGACAAACGGGTGAAGGTGGGGAACCTTCCATAAAGGAATGCAGTTTTGGAAATCGGGAAGCACTGGGTAGACAGGTACTTTCACTGTTTTCGTCTTTAAAGGACTAGACATGCAACTGGTGACTCGAGGTACTTGTACGAGAACATTAAAAATAAAAAGTCACGTAATGTTAAAAGAATTTTACAATTTAAACACTGAAGCTATGCGAAAGAGAAATCGTGTGGGGTGGGTGAAAAGGAAATGAAGTTTTTGAACATTAACTGTTAAATTGTGTTTCACAGTACATGTAGATGTCACGCCGAAGGTAGCGAGAAATGGCGACGTAATGAGAACGCAAGCAAGAAACACAGCGTTGAAACGGCCTGTATGACGGTCGGCAACCCCCTACCCCTACCCCACCCCAAGCTACCCCGCTGGGAAATAGACGAAACGCAGAATGCTGAGTACAGCGCCATTATCCCTGTGAAACCTGCGCTTTTGCCTAAGGTAGTCCAGGCGAGTACTCTCTGTGGAAATAACTGTGGTACTCTACTGACACCAGGCGCACGGGTCTATTTGCTGTGGCCACGAACATTCATCAAGAGTAAACTGTGTAACGGAGATATATGGGGTGTTGATGAAATATGTGTATATTTGCATATATTCCTCACCCCGTTTCATGCTGCAGCAAGAGATTCTATGAAATAATGTTTCAAAGCGTGTAAAGTTTAGAGTCTTGTTGAAGAATGAGTGGCGCTTCACTTCCATTATCCGGCGTGAAAATGTATAACTTTGCCTTTGACCTTTATAAGAAACATGCACTATTACAGCCTTGCTCTATCCATGAAGGCCAATTAGCGCCAGAGTTAGCGGGCTTTAAAATGTCAAACTCTTCACATAAAGTTATCATGTCGTGTTGTGAAGTCGAAGAGATGAATAGCTGTATGGTGCCCTCGGGGATTTGATCCTATATCCAAGTGGCTCGCCATGTTGAAGGTTTACCATGATCCGCTGCTGAACTGATAACTGTATCAGCAGAATCTAGCGTAAAGCTGCTGCTCTTCACGCGTATCCTTGAAACCGCATGTATCATACTGATAGCTCTGTAGGTACGTTTTCTACAACATGAGAATGAAGTGTCAAGATAATTATCTATATAAATCCACAACAGTCATTAAGCTCCCCCTGTGCTTATCAAAGCACCACACCATGAAAGGATACAGCTATAGGTAGCTACAGTACAGCGCATTCGTAACCTCAGCACTGATGGATGTGTGGCAGCTTCATGCTGCGGCTGATTTAATTGCAGGGATTGACTCCGCCGCACCTGTGGGATAGGCTGAGAGGGTCCCAAAGCCGGTCTGACCGCTCTGGACAGCGCAGCAGTCTCTAGCCCCTGCCGGGAATAAAACCACGATCCCTCGGATTTCCTCCCCAGATCCCATTCACTATACCAATTGCGCTGTCCCGGCTTCACGTAAGAAAAACATTAAAATTAAAGTGCAAATCTAATGCTCCAGCATACAGTGCCAGTGACACTTTACAATGCTCCAGCATACGGTGCCTTTGACACTTTACTCTCACCCCACTTAATTCTGCTTTCCCATTACGAATATATTTTGTAAGTAAAATTGATCAACACCTACTATTTCAAATGCAGAATTAGGCAAAAATGTTTTACAAAGCCTTTCATGTCTTTATATCAACCTTTACCTTTGCGCGTCGGTTCCCAAGTCAGGGCTGTGGACGGTTTGCATGATGTGGGTCATATCCCATCACGAAATCCTGGGCCGTCTGATGATTAACATGTTGAGTAGACCAAGGACAAGAGATGAGCACGAACTGTATCGATCCGAAATTTCTGAACATATTGACATTTTAATTTGGTACTGGATGTGCATGGTAAAAATTGTCAACAGGTTAACAACCGCCAGCACACTCTACCAGACTACACGGCGTCACGTCCCAGAAGAGAGTAGAATTCATAGTAATCGTCTTTCAAATAGCACAGCGACGTCGTAACAGACGTCACCTGTTTGCATGTCTGTCTCTCAGTGTAGTAGAGTATCAACGGGCATTACGTGAAAGGCAACTTAACTCTCGATGTCAACCGGCACTGAACATTGCACAAAAAGATGTGCGGGGGTTTTGTTTTTGGGTTGGATATAACAACGGCCCGTTCTAAGAACGAGTATATGAGCTAGGATACAAATAAAATAAACGCTGGCATGTTACGGATTTTGTTATGTGTTTATGCTTAACCACTCTGTCAGCATGTCAGTCTTTATATAGCCTCGAGATATGGGCTTCATTTCAATGTAGACCTGTTCTTGTGTGAAACAGTACCGATTTGAGAGCTGTATTGATCAGAGTTTCATGGTGCACGGAGTTCTTTGATTATGTAGTATATATGTGTATATACATCGGGTATTGCCAGCTACAGCTTCATTGCCCTGCTCACCTCACTTGATTGGTTTCATTCATAACACGCCGGTCTGTGAATCAAAGAAGCCGAAAGCCAATTATTGCAAACTAACTCAGTTTTAATGTTTCATACACATAGAGTCCGTCAGCCTTTCTTCTTTTGAGCGGTGTTAATGACTCATGTACCAAGCAGAACACAACAGACTGAAGCAGCTCGACTTGCTAGGGACGCTTTTCGTCCAGCCTGTAGTCCAGTTCCTGCTGCTCAGTCCCTCAGCTTTGTATTAAGTTCCCTGCTTTATATAAAGCCCGACGCCTCATTCCCCTTCTCACTAAATCACTATCCTCCCCCTGTTACTCCTCCTCTTCATCATCATCCCCATCCGCAGCAGCCATTCCATAATTTTATTTACATTTTCTGTGTTTAGTTCTTCTCTTATTTCTTCATTTGGTATACGGTCATAGGCATTTGCGGCAACCGACTTCGAAAATTTCATCCCCGCTGTCTCCAGTCTTCTTTCATTGTTTTATTGAAGTTCAATCCTCACACCTGTGTAAGAGCCTTTGTACCACCAAATGTTACACGTTTCAACAGTGTGCCAATCCCAGTGGCCGCGCGGCCTGTAGATGTGCAGCCGCTCGCTTGCTGGGATTGAGGGTTCAAATCACGTCGGGTGAGTGTTGGTATGTTGTCAGGTAGAGGGGTGTGCGTCGGGCTGGTCACTCGTCCACAGGGGACCTAATGGTTGTGGTGTGTCTGAGTGTGATCGTGAATCCTCGATAATGAGGAGGCCCTGGCCCACTATGGGCTGCTGCGCCATGGGGGGAAAAGAAAAAAAATTCAACAATGTGAGGTGGCAGCCCCCCACGCCCCACTAGACAAGCCTGCGCAGTGCTCCTACCACAACGATTCATATTATCCTCGCACTCCTGGGTCTTTCAAACGAGGTGTTATCTTTTTATGAATTTACCATCCTCCATAGACATGCTGCATGCCAATCCCATTGCTTCCGCTATTTTGTCACTCTAGTGCTCTTTGTTGAACAGTACAAACCATGAAGGTCCAGTCTTCTGATATTCCCTCCTTGTTAGCTCAAAATTATCCCTTAAACATTGTCTTGTCATGCACTCTCAGTATTTTATACTGTAGTGCCTCCTGAACGACATTCAAACTTAACCGTATCCTGCTCGCGAAGACACTACAATTTGGGAGACGTTGACTAATAACCTCGGTTTCTTGGTCTCCAATTACGGTAGCTGCCACCAACCAGATTCTGACCAAATTTGGGTTAGTAGGAATCTGACAAACTGCTATGTCACACAGTTAAACAGAATGCAAGATACTCTCAACTATCTTCCCGGTTCACCTTATCTGGTACTCAAAATATGTCAATGAATGTTAAATTGTACGTCAACTATGTAAGTAAAAATTTAATAATTAACCAGAAGGAAATATTTAATACCCAAAAATAAAAATATTATATATAAACAGCCATTAATTTACAGCAAAATAGGTAAAAGGAATTTGGATATAACAGTGAATCAAATAATTGCCTTGTCCTTCTCTGTAAAACCCAATGTACGCCAGAAATTTAGAATTAATTTCAAAGTAATTTTCCTAAACCGTAGTTAGCCAAAATTGCTCAACTCGTGTGGAGATCAATGTAAAAAGTTTTTTAAACACGTTCAACACAGCTAACCTTGAATTAGCAGGAGTAACAAATTTCTCGTGCACATAATATAAATTTCTTCTTTAGTACCGATGCCGGAACTTCTCCACAGTACCATACGTAGACCAAATACGTAAATATAACTAAATAATCACGAGAATGAGGCCGATCACCTAATTACAATTGGTTTTATAAAATAAGGCAGCTGACTCGTGCATATTTTCCAGTGCACTGAACTACCAGCTGAGCTTTTTTGCATTGGGAGTTCAAAGGCTCCCCTACAATACAGTGAAAAGGAAATTAATATGTCTTAATCGTGCATATTTGTGAGTGCAATGAACTGATGAACAAGCTTTCTTTCAGCCAGCGTGCAGTAGCCTCGTCGCATCCATTTTACAAGTACGTTGTTAATTCATTACAATACCTTTGGAGTGACAGGCCAAGCTTTGCACCGGCACAAAATCACAGGCAAACTTGCTGTTCCTTGTCAACAATGGAGAGCAAGGCGAATGATCCTGATCCGAACTGTAACAAGGTATTGCTACTTTCGTGTCTGTACACACCGCTTACAGGCAGGTGCGCTCCCTGAACTTTCAATTGGAGGGGAGGACGCTGAGCCTCAGGCTATGTATAATTTACATTTGAGTATGAAAATTATGTTATAAAAATCATGTCATAAGTATAACTGTAACATGACGCTGTTTGTAACCTCTTTTATGTAATACAAATATAACTACGTGCTTTAATACATACTAAGTTGCATTATTTTATTTTTCAAAATTTAACTGTACTAGCCATCAGCCGATTTCAGGGGCTGATTTCGGCTGAAGCGTACATCACGTAAAACATTTGATATAATCGTGCCTGTAAATATGTTTTCTAAATTTCGATTTGGTGGGGTGCAGCCCGCTAGACCCCCCCCCCCCCCCCCCCCCCCCCCCCCCCCCCCCCCCCCCCCACTCGCCCCCGTCCAGTTTTGTTTTTTCAGCAGATATAATATTAAATTATTTATTTTTTTATTGGTTTTGGATTGTATTTTT
>Ga0123355_10012806_pt1 | contig 13011 bp, 12 predicted proteins | sample TergutEmb28metaG_3_FD_89872 | JGI IMG/M metagenome (GOLD analysis project Ga0123355, IMG submission 89872) | Embiratermes neotenicus P1 segment gut microbial communities from Petit-Saut dam, French Guiana - Emb289 P1 | ecosystem: Host-associated > Arthropoda: Insects > Digestive system > Gut ... | reverse complement strand
TATTTCGCGCTCTGCCTCACGGAATTTTTGTACAACGGCTTGTTTGGCGTTTTGGGCGGCTATACGCCCAAAGTTTTTGGGAGTTACATTAACTTCTACGCTATCGCCTATTTCCAATTGGGCATTTATTGATTGTGCATCTTTTACACTAATTTCTACTACATCATCTGTTACGGTTTCTACGATTGTTTTTGTTGAAAACACTGTATACACGCCTGTTTCACGGTCTATATGCACACGTAAAATGGCATTTGCCCCTATCTGCTTCTTACAAGCTGTTACAAGGGATGTTTCAATGGCTTCAAAAATAACTTCTTTATCTATACCTTTTTCCTCTGACACTTGCACAAGCGCGTCAATAAATTCTCTACCACCATCCATTGAAAGCCTCCTTTTTATTTTAATGGGGCTTCGCCCTAAAACCCAATCACTACAGCAGGCAAAGCCCACTCCAGACTCTTTACGTGACAAGTCCCTCATACATAAGGGACACTGACCAAACCCTAGTCAAAAATCACCAATCTACATGTTGCCACTTGCTTTAAGCCAAATGTCCAAATTTGTTTGTCTTCATCTGAAAGGCTTATTTCATTTTCAGAAAAACCCATTAGTATCCCTGTAAACTTCTTGCGTCCTGAAACAGGGTCAATTGGTGCATATAGTTTAACCATTATCTTGCGTCCAATATGGCTAGGGTAATGCGTGGGTTTTGATAGTTTTCGTTCAATACCAGGAGAGCTAACTTGTAACCTATACACTGCTGATATTGGGTCATGTTCATCCAAAACTGCTTCAACTGCATGACTAACGCGTTCGCAATCATCAAGGTCAACTCCGTTTTCCTTGTCTATATACAAGCGGAGTATCATATCGCCCCCTTCTTTTATATACTCTATGTCATAGAGTTCGCAATCTTGGGCATTTACAGTAGGGGTCAACAACAATTCCAGTTGTTCAATCATATATATAACCCTTTCAATAGCCCTTCCTTTTTTAGGTATAAATAAAACTAGGGAAGGACATAAGATAAGAGTGGGCAAGCACCCACTCTCACATAAAAACATAAAAGAAAAACAAATTCTTCACTACAAACAATTGACATTTCCATGGGATGATATCATAAAGTATGTCCTTGTGCAATACATTTTTTAAAGTTATTGCTAGGATAAGCGCATGACCTAGCTTTATCCTTCTTCCTTGCAGGCAATATAGTAACTAATAACAGAAACAACCCCATCCTCTGGAATTGATTCGTAATATACAAAAAAAGGTGTTTACTTTCCATTAGTTTAACGAAAAGTAAGCACCTTTTGCAAGTAATATTTTATTTCATTAGAGTACTACATCATACCCATTCCGCCACCACCTGGAGGCATTGGGGGTTCTGGTTCTTTAATATCAGTTACAACTGCTTCTGTAGTTAGCAATGTAGAAGCTACACTGGTTGCATTTTGCAAAGCAGTACGAGCAACTTTTGTTGGGTCAATAATTCCAGCTTCAACCATGTTTACAAATGTTTCTGAAAGCACATCAAAACCTGTACCTTTTTGTTTTCCTTTTAATGCATCAACGATGACTGCACCTTCAAGGCCAGCATTGCAAGCAATTTGACGCACAGGTGCTTCAAGAGCTTTAAGCACAATTTCCGCACCAGTTTTTTCATCGCCTTGTAAAGCATCAATGACACCCTTTACTTCTGGGAATGCGTGAATATATGCGCTTCCTCCTCCGCAAATAATACCTTCTTCAACAGCCGCACGAGTGGCAGCTAAAGCGTCTTCCATGCGAAGTTTTTTCTCTTTAAGTTCTGTTTCTGTGGGCGCGCCAACTTTGATTACAGCTACACCACCAGCCAATTTTGCAAGTCTTTCTTGTAGCTTTTCTTTATCAAACTCAGAAGTAGTTTCTTCAATTTGCCCTTTAATTTGAGATACACGTGCATCAATTTCGGATTTATTCCCACCACCATCAATAATAATAGTGTTTTCTTTTTCAACCCTAACAGACTTTGCACGCCCTAATGATTCTAATGTAGCTTCTTTTAAATCTAATCCCAGTTCAGTTGAAATAACTTGCCCGCCTGTAAGAATTGCAATATCCTCAAGCATAGCTTTACGACGGTCACCAAATCCAGGAGCTTTTACGGCCGCACAATGGAAAGTACCACGCAATTTATTAAGAACTAAGGTAGTTAATGCTTCACCTTCAATATCTTCTGCAATGATTAATAGTTTAGCACCTGTTTGTACTATTTGTTCAAGAACAGGAAGAATTTCTTGCACTGTAGAAATCTTTTTATCTGTAATGAGAATATAAGGATTGTCCAATTGTGCAACCATTTTTTCCATATCTGTACACATGTAAGCAGACAAATAACCACGGTCAAATTGCATACCTTCTACAAGTTCAAGTTCTGTATTCATTGTTTTTGATTCTTCTACAGTTATTACACCATCACTTGATACTTTGTCCATTGCGTCTGCAATCATATCACCAACTTCTTGGTTGCCAGCGGAAATTGCCGCAACTTTAGCAATATGGTTTTTGCCGTCAACACTTTGACTCATGCCTTGAATTGCCCCAACAGCCGCATCTGTAGCCTTTTGCATACCATTACGTAGGATAATAGGATTTGCACCAGCCGCAATATTTTTTAAACCTTCTTTAACCATTGATTGTGCAAGGACAATTGCTGTGGTTGTACCATCACCAGCTACATCATTTGTTTTTGTTGCTACTTCTTTAACGAGTTGTGCCCCCATATTTTCAAATGGGCATTCTAATTCAATTTCTTTTGCGATAGTAACACCATCATTTGTGATTAGTGGTGTGCCATATTTTTTGTCAAGTACAACATTACGCCCTTTGGGACCTAAAGTAATGTTTACGGTATCTGCTAGTTTATTAACACCAGCTTCTAATACTGTACGTGCATCAATAGCATACTTAATTTGCTTTGCCATGTCAATTATTTCCTCCCGTTCTACTCTACTACTGCTAAAATGTCATTTTGTTTTACAATAATAAACTCTTCTTCATTTAACTTTGCTTCTGAGCCTGCATACTTTGAATAAATTACTTTGTCTCCAACTTTAACTTCCATTTTAATTTCTTTTCCGTCTACTATACCACCAGGACCAACTGCTACAACCTCTGCCTGTTGTGGTTTTTCTTTTGCTGTACCAGGAAGCACTATACCTGATTTTGTTGTTTCTTCTGCTTCTAATTGTTTAAGAATTACTCTGTCACCTAAGGGCCTTAATTGCATGAGAACTAGCCTCCTTAATAAATTTTATTTTGTTAGCACTCGTCTTGTGTGAGTGCTAATACAGTTTACTAGTGGATGTATAATAGTGCAAGCAGTAATAACACTAATTAAAGTCAATTTTAGCCTATTAGTGCTTAAATCACTTGGTTTATTCTTCAATTGCTTCTTTTTATTCATGTTTACTTGAGTTTACAGAAGTTTTCAAAAATATTTAATACCCTATACCATCCATACCCTGTACAATTTTTACAATTCGGCTTGTACCCAGGCGGTCAGCACCCAACTCTACAAAATGAAAAGCGTCTTCAAGTGATGTGATTCCGCCCGCCGCTTTAACTTTTACATGGCTTGCAGATTCTGCACGCAACAATGCCACATCATCAGAAGTTGCCCCCGCGGACGAAAAACCTGTAGATGTTTTGATAAAATCAGCACCAGAATCGCTAACCACTTTACAAAGTGCAACTTTTTCATCATAGGAAAGCACTGCCGTTTCAATTATTACCTTTAAAATATAACCTTTTGTAGCCTCGCGTACTTGTTGAATATCTTTTAATATAGAATCGAAATCTTTTTCCTTTGCTTTTCCAATATCAATGACCATGTCAATTTCAGTTGCTCCATGCTTAATTGCCAATTTTGATTCATAGGCTTTTACTTCTGAACATGAGTATCCATTTGGGAATCCTACAACCGTACATATTGCGATTTCGTTTATTTCAATGGGACTCTGCCCCAAACCCTGCTGTTCCGCTAGGGCAACCCCTGTTGCACTTCCTTCGGAAAGCGATGAAGTCGTTTTTTTTAGCAATTCTGCACAAAATTTTACACGAGAAGGAGGTACGCACACCGATGCTACACAATGGGTTAATGCTTCTTCACACAAATTTTTATACTCTGTTTCTGTGGCTGTTATGCCAAGTAATGTATGGTCAACACATGCCAATAGAGATTTTAAATCCATATTATCACTCCTATTTTTTATTAAATAATAGCAGGTTCAACTGCATTTACTGATGGCATTATAGCACTTTATACTTAAATTTTGAGCATAAAAAATGGTGGGTAGATTTATTTTTGTGATAATCCACAAATGTCGCTTGGAAAAACTTGATTTTTTCGTTAGTGTAATTGTGAAAAATTATTGAAATTTTCCTGTTGTATTGACCTTTTTAGCAATTCAGTTTACAATGCGTGATAGGAAACCGATACCCATTTATTGATTTATTCAAGGGAGTAGTTAATACTATGGTCAATACAAACAAAGAAGTAGACAAAGAGTTAATAGAAAGTCCAAAGGTTTATATTGAAAAAGTTTTGCAGTTTGGAGAAGGCAACTTCCTCCGTGCCTTTATTGTTGACTTTATCGACCAACTCAACGAGAAAAAGCTTTTTGATGGTAGTGTTGTAGTAGTGCAGCCAATACCACAAGGGTTGGCAGAAACAATAAACGCACAAAAAGGGCAATATACTGTAGTGTTGCGTGGGCTTGTTAATGGCAAATTAGTAGTAGAAAAGCGTCGTGTATGTAGTATTAGCCGTGCAATCAATCCATATACTGATTATGACGAGTATATGAGAAATATGCAAAACCCTAATTTGCGGTTTATTGTGTCCAACACAACAGAAGCAGGTATAACTTATTCAGAAACATGCAAACTAACCGATAAACCCCCTGTTAGTTTTCCCGCAAAAATCACAGCATTATTGCATGAACGTTTTAGCCATTTTAAGGGCGACCCAACAAAAGGTTTTATATTTATACCTTGTGAGCTAATTGATGATAGTGGCACTAGATTGAAAGAAATTGTTCTACGTCTTGCAACTGAATGGGAACTTTCAGAAGATTTTATCAAGTGGGTACGTGATTGCAATTATTTCACAAACACCCTTGTAGATAGAATTGTTACAGGTTATCCTAAAGATGAAATCGAATCTATGGAGCTAGGTTATGAAGATAGTCTAGTTGTAGCTGGTGAAGTGTATCATTTCTTTGCCATAGAAGTGCCAAATGATTATGCATTGCGTGAATTACATGATAAACTACCATTCCACAAAGCAGGGCTTAATGTTGTGCTAACAAATGATGTTACTCCATATAAATTACGTAAAGTGCGTATATTAAATGGTGCGCACACAATGTCTGTTTTGGCGGCTCGTTTAAGTGGAATTGAAACAGTAGGCGAAATGGTAAAAGACTCTCTGTTTGCAAAATACATTCGCAAAGGCATTTTTGATGAGATTATACCAACTCTTGAATTGCTTCATGAGGATATGATTGGTTTTGCGGAATCTGTATTTGATAGATTTGCCAACCCATACATTAAGCATTACCTCCTAAGTATTGCTTTAAACTCTGTTGCAAAATATAATGCTCGTGTGCTGTCTACTATATTTGATTATTATAACAAATTCAAACTGCTTCCAGAAACATTAACATTGTCGTTTGCGGCATTAATCGCGTTTTATTCTACTGATGAAGCCAATGACACAGAAGATGTTATGAGTTGGTTTAAAGACCAATGGTATAGAGTTGATTATGTAGGCGAAATAAGACTTGAGGACTTGGTTAATCATTTTTGTGCCAATACAAATTTTTGGAATGGAAAAGATTTAACAAAAGAACTTCCTGGTTTTGCGGAAAAAGTTACAGAGCATTTGCAAAACATAAAAGCAAAAGCAACCCTTGCAGATGGTATGAGAAGTGAACTTGAGAGAGTTTTAAACAATCCAACTGAGGCGTAAAATATGACAAAAACTGCAATTAAGATTCATGAAAGTGATAATGTAGCTGTAGCCCTTGTTGATATTAAAAAAGGTGAAGATGTTCTTGGTGTAAAAGCCATTAACCCTATACCTTTTGGGCATAAAATAGCCTTGAATAACATCTTGGAAAACGTCATAAAATATGGCGAACCAATTGGGCATGTCACTACTGAAATCAAGGCAGGTGAACATGTTCACACCCACAACCTAAAAACAAATTTGGCGGGTTTAGAAGACTATTCATACAACCCCATAGAAAAGGCGACTTTGCCCAAACTATCTGAAGTTCCTACTTTTATGGGATATAATCGCCCTGATGGTCAAGTTGGCATTCGCAATGAAATATGGATTATCAACACAGTAGGATGTGTTAATAAGACAGCGGAAAAACTCGTGCAAATGTCAAAACACACGGTTCATACATTTGTTCATCCTTATGGATGTTCACAATTGGGCGACGATCATAAATACACGCAACAAATCTTGGCGGGTATGGTGAAACATCCTAACGCTGGAGGTATTCTTGTTTTGGGTTTGGGTTGTGAAAATAACCACATCAATGAATTTAAAGAAGTTTTGGGTGATTGGGATTCCAAGCGCGTAAGATTCTTAAACACTCAAGATTGTGGTGACGAACTAGCAGAAGGATTAAAAATTATAGATCAACTTGTAGAATACGCGGCAACTTTTAAACGTGAACCAATACCCATTAGCAAGTTGATTTTTGGGCTAAAATGCGGTGGTTCTGATGGTCTTTCTGGTATTACGGCGAATCCACTTGTGGGCAATTTCTCTGATATGGTTATAGCACATGGTGGAACATGTATATTAACAGAGGTGCCTGAGATGTTTGGCGCGGAAACACTGTTAATGAATCGCTGTATCGAAAAATCTGTTTTTGACAAAACGGTTACTCTTATCAACGACTTTAAAGAATATTTTATTCGTCATGGTCAGGAAATATATGAAAACCCTTCGCCAGGTAATAAAGATGGCGGGATTAGCACTTTGGAAGATAAGTCTTTGGGATGTACTCAAAAGGGTGGAACTAGTCAAGTCGTTGATGTTTTAAAATATGGCGAAAGAGTTAAAATTCCTGGTCTCGTGTTATTGCAAGGTCCTGGAAATGACATTGTTGCTGTTACAAACCTTATGGCGGCAGGAGCGCATATGATTCTGTTTACCACAGGGCGGGGGACTCCCTTGGGCGCGCCAGTGCCTACAGTAAAAATCTCCAGTAACACAGCACTTTCGCAAGCAAAGCCGCATTGGGTTGACTTCAATGCAGAAGGTGCAATAAACGATATACAAGGACTTACAAATGAGTTTTTGTTATACCTTATTAAGGTAGCCAGCGGGGACGAAACCAACAACGAAAAATATGGTTATCGCGAAATTGCTATCTTCAAAGATGGAGTAACACTGTGACGCATTTTTCTTCCTGTGTTTGCGTCAATAGGCCTACAATAGGTCTTAGAACATTTCAAACATAATTTTTTAAAGGAGAATTCTGTAATGAAAAAATTTGCAATTCTAGTGGGCGTACTTCTTTTAGCCTTAGTATTTACAACAGGCTGTAGTAATGATGATACGGGAACGGCTGTATCACCTTCACCTGCTCCTCCAGCACCAACAGCTACACCTGCTGCTCCAGCGGATACACCTGCTACTACTCCCACTCCAGCAGAACCAACTGCATGGACACCTCATGAAATTAGTGGCGACGTAACTATTACTATGTCATGGTGGGGTAATGATCCTCGTCACGATGCAGTTAATGCAGCCATTGATATTTTCACAAGCCGTTATCCTCATGTAACAGTTGTTCGTCAATATGGCGCGTTTGCTGGTTTCCAAACTGCTCTAACAACTCAACTTGCTTCTCAATCAGAGCCTGATATTGTTCAGTCTAACTATGCTTGGATTCATGCATTTGATGCTGGAAGAAACGTATTCCTTAACCTAAGAGATTTTGATCACATTATCGACCTTAGCGAATGGACACCATCTTTGCTTGATTTCACAACTACTTCTGATGGTCAACTTGCTGGTGTACCTCACGGTATGACTGGACGCGTAATCATTTATAATCAAGAATTATTAGCAGAACATGGCTTTGACAGCTTCCCTACTGATTTTCAAGAGTGGATGCGTCTAGGTGAAAGTATTGCTGCTGGTAATGCTACTCTTGATGCAGGTAGCAACACTTATGCATTCTTTCCATTAGGTCCTGAGTCTTTGGACATTGTTTTATTAACTATGCTTTACAATGAAACTGGACGTAATCTACAAGCTAACGGTAGAATTCTTCACACTGTAGCAGAAGTAGAATCTATGTTTGAACTTCTTGGTCAAATGATTGCAACAGGCACTCTTCCTACTTGGGAACAACAAGAACCTCCAATTGATGCAACTAACCCTGTTTGGATGCAAGGTCGTGCTGGTTCTGTATTTGAGTGGGTAGGAAACATTTTCTTAGCAGGTGGTAACTTTAGAGATAACGACCCAGCAGCAAGACAAGTTGAAGGCTTAGGAGTTGCTTTATTACCAGCTGTTTCTCCTGGTGGCTCTCAATCAATTATGCAACGTCCATCTTTGGTTCATGCTGTTTCTAGAAATTCTGCACATCCAGAACTTGCTGTGTATCTATTAAACTTCTTATACACTGATGAAGAAGCATTGCTAACAATTGGCGCGCAATTTGGTATTCCTTTGTCCAGAACAGCAGCAGCTATTTCTGAACGTGAAGGTCAAGTTTGGGGATTACAATCAGAAGGTCTTGGTTTGTTAATGGGTAACATTGGCGAAATGTGCCATTTATTTGAAGACCCTAATCTTCGCCCAGAGCGTTTTGCAGCAATTGAAGGTTTTAGAACTGGTGCTTTAACTGCTCGTCAAGCGGCAGAGCGTTGGGTAAATGGACAACAAAATGAACTTAGTATGATGGGTTGATTTTATGACTAATAATCCTGTGGCTGTGAAAAGGCGACGGAAAATTCCAATTGCACCATTTGTGCTGTTAGCTCCATGGTTTATCGGAATGGCACTGTTTCGGATTTATCCCATTATAATGACCTTTGTGTACAGCTTTTCTCGTGTTCGGCTTATTGCAGGAGAACGGGACTTTATAGGACTAGAAAACTATAGGAATTTATTAAGAATGAGTTGGGATTCTGAAGGCGGGCGTGTGGTTTTTGGCAATCAAATGTTTTGGAATTCTGTTTTTGCAACTCTTCGTTATGTATTACTTGGAACTCCACTTGTTTTGATTGTTGCGTTCTTCGTCGCATTTATTCTTAATTTTAAACTAAAAGGTGTAAACCTTTTTAGAACAGTCTATTACATTCCCTCCATACTTGGGGGGAATGTAGCTGTTTCTATAGTGTGGCAACAAGTGTTTGGTGGTAATGGACCTGTTAATGCTATTCTTTCCCTTTTTGGCATTCAACCTATTTCATGGGTTTTAAATCCTACATTTGCACCTATAACACTTGTATTTCTGTCAGCATGGCAATTTGGCTCTGTTATGCTTATTTTCCTAGCAGCCTTACAAAATGTATCACCTACTTTGTATGAGGCTGCTTCACTGGATGGAGCAAAAAGATGGCGACAACTATTCTCTATTACTTTGCCAATTATCACGCCTGTTTTATTGTTTAATACAGTAAATGTATTAATTCGCCACTTCCAAGAGTTTAATGCAGCGTACCTTATTACCCGTCGCGGTCCAAATCAGGCTACAGACTTCTTAAATATTCTAATTTACGACTTTGCTTTTAGGCGATTAAACTTTGGTATGGCTTCTGCAATGACTATAATTCTTTTGGCGGCGATTGGATTGCTAACAGCTATATTATTCTCGTCATCTAAATATTGGATTCACTATAGCGACTAGGGAGGTAAGGATTTTGTCCACAAGAGCAAAAATTAATGCTATAGTTCGTTATACGATACTAATAGTTGTGGGTATTATACTAATTTACCCCCTATTTTGGATGATTGGTTCATCCTTTAAAACTAACTATGATATTTTCGGCAACTTGAACATTTTGCCCCCTCCAGGGCGTTGGGTGTTTACTCACTTTGGAGATGCATGGCGCATTACCACCCGTAACAATATGTGGTTTTATTATTTTAATACCCTACGCTTCCTTGTTCCAAGAGTTATTGGAACAATCATTTCTTGTACTTTAGCCGCATATGCAATTGCTCGCTTTACATTCCCTGGTAAAAAAATAGTTTTCACCACAGTTATTGTTACTCTACTTATGCCAGAGTTAGCGTTTCGTATCCCTGTTTTTACGCTATTTAATACTTTGGGTCTTGTAAACACACATGCTTCGTTGTTTATTCAAGATTTCTTTGCAGTAAACTCATTCTTTGTGTTCATGATAATTCAGTTTATGCGTACAATCCCAAGGGAATTGGACGAAGCCTCAACTATTGACGGTTGCGGACCTCTACGCACTTTGATTTATATTCTTATTCCTGTGCTTAGACCAATTATTATTACTGTAGGATTGCTTACTTTTATGTGGGGTATGAACGACTTCCAAGGGCCTCTAATCTTCCTTCAAACTTCTGACAACTGGGCACTTGCACAGGCTCTTAGAAATCTGATTCAAGCGTATGAAGTAACACACTTTGGAGTACTGTTTGCTGCCGCATTTATGGCTCTTTTGCCTACTTTGCTTATTTTCTTCGCTTGCAGCCGATACTTTGTTGAAGGTGTTACTAGTTCTGGTGGTAAAGAGTAGCAAATTAAATATTATAGACATTATAAGGAAGTGTAGACATGATTTTCCGACGCTTACTAGCTAACATAATTGACATATTAGTCTTTATGGGGCTGTTAATAGGGGGATTTATGTTTGTGCTTCCTTCTTTAATGTCTGCCTTTGGGCAAGAAGAAGAACTAAGTTTAGGTCTTGCCGCTCTTTTCTTGGTGGCCTCGTGTGCAATAACATTCTTGCTACAGCTTGCTTTTATGCAACAACATCAAACCATTGGCAAAGCATTTTTAAGTCTTAGAATTGTTTCAACCAATAATGGTAGACCTTTAACCACTGGTATTATTTTTCAAAGAGAAATATTTGCAAAAGTTTTAACTTGTTACTTTATGTGCCTTCCAGTGTTGATTGGCAAAACTGGGCAACACGATATTTCTTGTGAAACGGAAGTAGTTATAAATGTGTGAATATGTAGATATTTTAAAAGTCGCCGCATTCGGATTTACTTTTGAACTGAAGAATGACAGGTGCTTTTTTGTAGACGAATATGAAATTTATTTGAATGATGTTTTTCATAAAACGTCTAATAAAAATGTTGTTAGTATTTTTGCGTTAAAGCCCAACACAGATTATTCTGTAAAAATTAAAAGCAATGAGTTTGAGTATGATTTTTCTGTAAGAACAATTCATCCACGTTATGTTATTAATGTAAAGGATTATAATGCTACAGGTGACGGTGTTACTTGTGATACATCTGCAATAAATTTGGCAATCTATACTGCACCATTAGATTCAGTTGTGTATATTCCAAAAGGTGAGTACCTAGTAGACCAGATTTTATTAAAAAGCAATGTACAGATTTATTTAGAAAAAGGCGCGATTCTCCGCCAAAGTTTTTCGCGTAATAAATTGGCTATTTTAAAAGGTTATCAAAAGGATTATGATCATTTAAGAGCAGAAATAAATGCCTCATGGGAAGGCAACCCACTAGATTGTTATTGTAGTTTAATCTATGGCAAAAATGTAGAATTTGTTCACATATATGGTGAGGGTATTATTGACGGTAATGGAGATATAGGCGGATTTTGGGATAATCCAAAGGTGAAAAATGTAGCGTTTCGCCCAAAAAATATTTTTTTGGTAGGATGTCGCGAAATTCACATCACTGGCATAACAAGTAGAAACAGTGCTTCATGGAATATACATCCTCTTTTTTCCCAGGAAATATATCTTACAGATTTAAAAATCGAAAGTATCGAAGAATCCCCAAATACTGATGGTATTAATCCTGAATCTTGTATAAATATAAAAATTATAGGTTGCCATTTTAGTGTTGGTGATGATTGTATTGCAATTAAAGCTGGTAAATATTTTATGACTACCTTTGACGGTCATCCTACAAGAACAGAAAAGATTACTATAAGAAACTGCTTTATGGAAAAAGGACATGGTGCTGTTGTAATAGGTTCTGAAATGTCTTGTGGAGTATATAGTGTTAAAGTTTCGCAATGTTTGTTCAAAGATACTGATAGAGGATTGCGTATAAAGACCCGTCGTGGGCGTGGTAAAACTGCCATTGTAGACGGCATTACCTTTGATAATGTGCAAATGGAAGGGGTTAGGCATTGTTTTGTAGTAAATATGTATTACAACTGTGACCCTGATGGTAAGAGTTTATATGTACGCGACAAAAACTACAGAGACCCAGACGAGTTCACACCATCTATTAAGAACATTACAGTTTCCAATGTTGTAGCAAAAGACACGTTGGGTAGTGCAGTGTTTATCTATGGTTTACCTGAAAGCAAAGTTGAAGGTGTAAAGATTATTAATAGCCATTTTGCCTTTGTAGATGATGACAAACGGGTGCGGGAATGCCCCGCAATGATGGATGATTTTGAAGTTACAGGAAATATAGATATTTTCGTAGAAAACGCAGATTATAGTTATTAGTCTGGAGGCAATTTCAAATGAAGGGTAATGTGCCTGAAATCAGATTAAAGGGTTTTACTGAACCTTGGGTACAACGGAAGTTGGGTGAGGTTGCAGAGTTTAATCCTCGTTCAATTTTACCAGATTCTTTTGAGTATGTAGATTTAGAATCGGTAGTAGGGACTGAACTTGTATCACATCGCACAGAAAATAAAGATACAGCACCTTCAAGGGCACAACGATTGGCTAAAAAAGGCGATGTCTTTTTCCAAATGGTGCGTCCCTATCAGATGAATAACTATTTATTTGATTTAC
>Ga0123355_10012805_pt1 | contig 13015 bp, 6 predicted proteins | sample TergutEmb28metaG_3_FD_89872 | JGI IMG/M metagenome (GOLD analysis project Ga0123355, IMG submission 89872) | Embiratermes neotenicus P1 segment gut microbial communities from Petit-Saut dam, French Guiana - Emb289 P1 | ecosystem: Host-associated > Arthropoda: Insects > Digestive system > Gut ... | reverse complement strand
GAACAAAGCTCCCTGATGATGATCTGACAAGATCGAAACATGTCGGAATGTTTTAAGTGTTTTAAAAGTGTGTTATGTGAAATTATATGTGCATCCGTTGGTTGATAAATTGAAGCGATTCTGCGAAAATGCACGGTGCTACAATAAGATTTATAGGGGACATTCATTCGTATCATGTCAGCGACTAGACCGCTCATAAGATGTGTGGTGAAATACTGTAAGCTGCTTGTACAGACTTCCTCTTGATGATAAACATTTACTTGTTCGGAACATGCAGAGGACAATTTATGTGATATGAATTGTTAAGAAAAAGTGTGCATCTTGTTGTTCTTTCTCACGTATACGTTAGTACGTTAATTGGATTTTTACGTAAAATAATGAAGATGTGTCAAGTGTCACGGAACGTATTTCCGTAGAATTTCGGTGAAACTTCATATAACCTTTTTTGACGTTCAGGTGACCGTGCATCGCGATAAATTCTTATAATAGACCGACTAGATGTACTAATTTCTCAAATTTATTTTTGGAATAAAACTCTACATGTTTTCGGACAGTTCCTCTGTCCATCATCAGGAGTCACTGTAAACACAGCAATGGTATATGTCATACAGGTTTGCTGACAGCTTGCTCGCAAGCATGGAAGGTTAATATGTAAGATAGAGGCAACAGGGTATGTGAGTTATTACAATGGACCGACTAGATGCACTAATTTCTCAAATTTATTTTTGGAATGAAACTCTACATGATTCGGACAGTTCCTCTGTCCATCATCAGGAGTTTTTCACTGTACACAGCAAGCTGTCAGCAAACCTGTTTGACATACAACATGGTTCTGTGTACAGTGAAAAATTCCTGATGATGGACAGAGGAACTTTCCGAACGATATAGAGTTTTATTCCAAAAATAAATTTGAGAAATTAGTGCGTCTAGTCGGTCTATTGTAAGAACTCATATACCCTGTTGCCTTTATCTTACATATTAACCTTCCATGCTTTTCCACTTCCATATGTCGCTCTGCAACTCTTTCAGTTGAAACAGCCTTGTTGAATGACAAATAAAACTGGAGCATGTAACGCGTCCTGCCCCTTTAGACGTCTTAGCTCACACCAGGAACTTCTGATATTCCCCAACTAACTCCTCTTCCTCCTCGCTGGAATCCTCCACCCCCACTACAATTACTGTCACTCACTCCTCAGTTGCCTGCATAGAGAAAGACATAATCAGTGTTTTTCAGCGTCTGCTCGTATTAGGCTCTGTCGTAGTGAGGTGAATGTACAATGCGGCTGGTTTATTATTAGTGAAGCAACAAGTTAATGTTAACGTAGTTTCTTAGATAATTCAATCAAAAAGCGTGTGCATTTCTGTGCGAGTGTTTTGAAGTGTAATTATATTGGTGCAATGTACGTATATTTGTGTGGTGATTGTAGCAAATACTTCTCATTCGGTGGATGCCATCATTTGTCAACGCCGACTGTAAGAAACAAAGGTAAAGGATTAAAAACCTGTAGATTCAGATACAGAATGGTAGAGAGTAAAGCTTACAAAGTGTACCCAAGTAAATAATGTAACGCTTCTTCAGAAAACTTGCAAGGAAAGGAGAACCACTTGGGAGGAAATTGATTGGGTGGGAAGATAATATTAAAATGATTCTTTGAAGCGTTAGATATGAAGCTTTGGACTGGAGTAAAATTGGTTAAACATCGAGTGGTGGCGTTGTAAAACACGAAAACATAAAATTAGCTGTTCCTTGGCTATTGGTTTCTGGGTTTTGAGAAAGGGAAAATTTGTTTAAATTAACCAAATTTCCGGAGAAATCCACAGCCACCATACCCTACCCTTAATAAGGGCATCTGTCCGAAATTAGTAGGTTTCTATCAGACCAAACGGTGTCGCATCCCAAAATATAGAGTTATATGTAATAACTCTCCGGAGAAACTCAAATATTACCTACTAATTTTCTTGACTAGTGATGTATAAACTTTTAAAGCAAGTTTAATTAATGTACCTGTGCCGTCTACATAGCTTTCAGTTGGTCTGTTAAATTACCGAAGCCTGAAGTTAATTAAAGCAACATGTAACACTCGGTTGTACACCACAGGAAACATTGTGTCGCCACTAACAAGGGCATTCAGTTTAGACTGCGGGAAAATAATTACTTTTTTAGTCTGTAAATTGTATAAAACACACGTACACTCTGTGGGCAAATGCAGGTTTATTTAATGTTAATAGTATGTGGTCAACATAGTAACCACTATGTTTTAAAGTACTAATTTTCATATATTTGAACAGAATATTTCCATGATTGGAAACTTTCTAGGTGCTTCCTATTCAAGATTTGTTATTCAGCAAACGGAGTTCAAATAAAATCCGTAATTTTGAAAAAAATGTAGCACTGATTTTATATTTTTATGTAGCCTAATTTAATAATTTATTTAGCTGAGCGAATGACTGGTAATTTTTCACGATTCGCAGTGTTTTTCCGAGTACCATATTCTGGCGGTAATATTTACTGTGAAGTCTAAACAGATCCGCCTAGTGTCTGGTGTAGACCTGTCTGCTTTTAAGTTGAAGGACAACAATTTATCTAGAAGACTTTTTCTTACGGCGGACGAATGGCGCATTTGCGCCACAAAGCAGACTAAAACGCATCGTTTCATTTCTGTACATATTAATAAACCTTGTTTTTTAAGCAGGAATCTTTATTATTAGAACATCATAACCTGTGACTCATTTAACTTTTCGTGGCCCTATTGTATAGAATTAGAGCCGTATGGAATGGGAAGGAGGGACTGTTGTGTTCTGATTAACCATAATGATTAAAGATTGAATCACGCTTAACAACATACGACCGCATGAAATCCGTAGATATAAAATGTACTTTACGAATCTAAACGCAGTTCCGTAAATACGGTGGCATGACAAAGGCGATAGGCAACGAACAAATCTGACATGCTTTAGAAGATTTCCATTCCGTGCATTTTTCGTACAGTAATCATATCTTTAATATACCAACAAAATGCACATATGCAATGAAATACATGTATTATTTTCAACACTGTCCTGTATGTTTCGGCGCTTACTGCACCAACTTCAGGGAGAACATTATCGTATGCTCAAAACACAGGCACGGACTTTTGCAATTTTAATTCTAACGTTGAAACAAAGGGCTTTTAAATAATTGTAAACAAAGTTGTAACCCCACGTAGAATACATTTTAAGATCTGTAATCAAACAATTTAACAATAGTTTTGAGCATACGATAAAGTCCTCCCTGAAGATAGAGTATTAAGCGCCGAAAATTGTAGGAAATTTTTTTTAAGTTCATGTGACCGTGCATCTGGACGAGTCCTTGTAATAAAACCAACTAGATGCACTAATTTCTCAAATTTATTTTGGAATGAAACTCTACATGTTTCGGACAGTGCCTCTGTCCATCATCAGGAGTTTTTCACTGTACACACAGCAATGGTGTATATCATACAGCTTGCGAGCAGGATCAGGACAACGTCCTGATCTTACTCGCAAGTTGTCAGCAAAACTGTATGACATACACCATTGTTGTGTGTGCAGTGAAAAACTCCTGATGATGGACAGAGGCACTGTCCGAAACAAATAGTTTCATTCCAAAATAAATTTCAGAAATTAGTGCATCTAGTAGGTTTTATTATAAGAATGTAGGAGAGTGTTGACAATAATACATGCATTTCACTGTATATGTGCATTTTGTTTGGCATGTTAAAGATGTAATTACAACCTCAAACGCATGTTAACATGTTTGTGCCTGTTAGCTTTATGTAGCAATGTAGAGATGGCAGTCTCTGAACGGTACGGTTTTCATTTGCCTCGTCTTTACCGAGAAGTTTCTTTGTCCGCCCTAATATTGTACGTCATAGGAGAAATGCTTACTCTCTACCACAGGCTTATCTGCTCAAAAACCTGCATTCACAAAGATAGGAAATTCTCTTCTTTCTTTAATAAAATGAATAGTTTTGAGTAAACTTCAGAAAGAAATACATAGCATGTAGCCTTCTGAGCGCCATCATTTCGTCTTGCGTCTTGTATTTATCATACCCTAGTGCATCAGGTGTGACAGCACACAATTACAGAAACTCGCGTCGAATATATCGATTTGGTTAATACATAACAGGGAATATGCTAACGTTAAACTTTAAATCGTCTTGTTAGTGACAACCTATACAGACAGAAGCACATAACTTATGAATAAACTCGAGTTGTCTTAAAGTTGTCCATTCCGTGCATTTCGGGAAAATGTATTCGTTATTCGTGAATATGGTTGGTTTTAATAAACGAATACATTCAACTCGATTTGTCTTCGAGTTTTTAGTGCTACTGACACTGTTATCACAGACGTACATAAATGTTAGGTTTACAACCTTCATTTTCTTTAAGATTCACAAGTCGCAGTTGCAAAGTTAAACGATGATTAGTCTTTTAAGTTTTTTATTTTTTTATTTTTCCTTTTGCCATAAATCCTATTCATGGCGTTCGTATCGCGGAGGTTCGTGTTTCCATTTACTGCCCTTTCCTATGCAAATATTGCTTCTGTTGCTCAAATAAGGATACTGAGAACTGTCTAGCACATGAAAGCTGACAAACAGTTAATGTTGCCATGGATATAAATGTTTGACTTACTATGTTTGGTTCCCTGTAAATGTAATTACTTGAAAATCGGTCGTATCGTGGCTGTAACCTCCAATAGTAGGTGAATACAGTAATGATGGTTGAAGAACAAAAGACCAACTTGATGTCACTTGCTATTTTATTTCACATATTATGTGCTCAACATGTTTTGGACATTAATATATCCACCATCAGGAGCTTTCGACTATTCTGTTGAATTACCACATTGGTCCTATTGTTCTTGGTATCCGTGTTGCAGGCTGAAGCCTGCAACACGGGTACCACTCCAACCCAACCACACCGAAATTCCAACACGCATCGAACCAAGAACAATAGGACCAATGGGGCAATTCAACAGAACAGTCGCAAGCTCCTGATGATGGATATATTAATGTCCGAAACATTTTGAGCACATAAGAAGTGAAAAAAAATAGCAAGTGCCATCAAGTTGGTCTTTTATTCTTCAACTATCACAGTGATGTACGGTCCAATAAACGTAAGATTCACAGTAATAATGATTTGTGAATTATGTGAAGGTAGGCTCGAGTTGGTTTCAGGGGCAAATAATTATTCAGATTTCGTCCGAGAAGACTGCAGGACTTCACACGATAATCAGGGCGAGGTTTGATAATTCTTAACGGGTTTTCCCTGATATTCTATATTATTTGTGGAGAAAATATGGTAAATGCAAAAATCCAGATATTTTCCTTCCACGCTGTTTGTCCTGTATAGTTGGTTAAAGCATAATTAACACCAAACTCAATCATATGTGGCTGAAAAAAAAATGAAAGGCTGTACCTGCCGGTCCCAGCGGCCGCGCGATCTAAGGCGTACGTCTGCGGCCGATTGCCTGCTTATATTGTGGGTTCGAATCCCACGGGGGCATGGATGTCTGTCTATTATGATGGTGGTGTGTTGTCAGGTAGAGGTCTCTGCGACGAGCTGATCACTCGTTCAGGGGAGTGCTGCCGACTGTGGTGTGTCGGTGTGTTTGTGATCTAGAAACTTCGTAAATGTGGAGGCCCCGGCCCACTGGGGGCTGTTGCGCCAAAAATAAACTGTATCGAGTCTGTCAACTTACTGCTTGGCTGACCCTTCTCCTTGATTTCGGAGAGTCACACGACTCTGTTACCAGCTGTTTGACCAAAACTGTATTTTCAACATTCCTTTACAGAGTCTTTCTATAATAATGCACTAATGTAGGCCATGGTCTCTATCCTTCGCGCTTTTTTCGAATTCCTGCATGAATTCCGCGGTACCTAACCGTGATGTTAAGATAAATGTCATAAAAAGCTGTAAATTGCTATCAACTGATATTGCATTTCCTTAATTCAAGAATTATTCGACTGTTTATCTTACGTGTTTAAATATCATGTTCCTCCACAATATTTACCGTAGTTGAAACGTAAAAGCAACCCCATTAGAGGCCTGGACAGACCTTGTGGTTTCTAGGAGGTTGAGGCTTCCATATTTCAAGACAATCGGCACATGAATGTGATAAGTTTGTCAGCCCTACGAACCGGTCGCCTTTACCCCCAGGAAATATTCCTTGTCCTCATGTCTGTTAGAGGCTGAGTGGATCTCAGGGCCATAGTGCGGCCAGAAACATTATGTCAATGAAATATTCCGGTGAGACCATCGGGAATAGAACCCTCGTCTTTCTGGCTTGTAGCGCAGTGCCTCAACCAACTGCGCCACCACGTGCCACGTAGTTGATATGTGGATCTTATAAAAATATCACCAGTATTACATACAATAAGTAAACTACAGTTTCTTAAAAATATTCTCAATTTTAAATTATTAATGATTATATCTGTCTATGCATTTCTCTACTTTTCATTTCATTACTTTTTCTTGGTACTTCTATATACCTTTCTTCGATGTAACTTGTACTTACCACCAGTCTTTCCTCTTTCGCGTCTTCCTGCTTGTCTTTCTTTTACTGTTTCTTTATTCAATTTGAATAAAAAATCCAACAGATGCAACAGTATGCAGATATTTATTCGCTGCAAAATCACTCTACATATTTCGGGTGTCACAGCACCCATCAGCAGGAGTATTAAAAACTGTACCCGCAGCCTCCGGTACAGGTCATACTACTTGTACTGCTACTCCCCTCCAACGTGGTCTGATTGGGACTCCGGAGTTGGATTTTTTACTCACATTGAATTATGATGCACGGAACCATGAGCTTAAATGTTTCGTTATTGTTGGTCACTGTAGCAATTTCAATAACAAGACTATAAAATTCCCGAACTTATGACGTAACAGCATCAGTGAATCGAACCATGGAAAGTCAATAATAAAAATAAGAATAATAATAATAATAATACATTTTCCATGGTTCAATTCATTGACGCTGTTATAAGTTATTATTATTATTATTATTATCATCATCATCATCATCATCATCATCATCATCATCACCATCACCCTAAGCTAAGAGAAAAGGTAAAATTAATTCTGTCGTTGGCATGATACTTATAATAATTCAACGAGGTACAAAAAAACAAAGTTCAAGCTCGAAGTCTGTTTCTGTATCAAGTAAGGGAATATATCTTGGCTGACTGCTCAGAAACTTCACGGACCTGAAGGTTATAGAAATTCTGAGGTATAGAGAAAAATATGACAAATTTCTCTTAATACTAAATACATCTAGCAGAAGGTTATAAATTTTTGTAATTTTATCTCGTGAAGTTATTAAATATAAATAGACACGGTCGTGTACAATTGCACTAGAGTGTAAGGCAAGGGAAAATGTCACATAAAATTTAGAGTAGGATAAAAAGCGAGGACAAAGATTTAGGTGGAAGAAATGGAGACTGCAGGAGACAGAGATAGAATGTGTGTGTGTGTGTGTGTGTAAGAGAGAGAGACAGAAAGGAAAAAGAGAGCATCTCTACGTCAGTTTTTGAACTAACTTCACAGAAACACCGTAGATGGTAGAAGAAAGAAACTTTTTCTTATCATGCATTATTTTTTATTCTTGATCTTTCGTTTTATTGCTGGAGAGTTTTCGCTATTATGTCACTCCTCCTTGTTCTTTCTTCCCGCCTTTACGATAGACATGCTTGACAAAAACGAAATAGCTGAAGTCCTATCAGTTTAATCATGACGTCACTTGACGACCAGTACTGTTTCCAAGCCAGTGAAGGAGAAGTAACTTCTTTGCCCTGTTTTTTGTTTCTGCTCCTTTGTATGTAATAGTTTTCTTCTCGTGTATCTTGCATCCAAATCCATGTTTTATTTCAAACGCGACGGTCATGTATCACTTTGTTGTCTGCATTTCATCATCGCCATGGTGATGCCACTGCGAACCGTACTGACTTTCAGAAAACTTTGCAGATTTTCATGTGAAGGGGAAAAATATCATTTCAGACAATTTCATACTCAGTGAAACTAATTTAATCTTTCAGTTTGATAAGAAACAGTTTTATTTTAATTTACGCGTGATATTTTACATTAAAAACGAGACCGTGAGCTTTAGATTTTGGACAGCAGCAGAAATTTCCCTACCGGGCAGAGATTCGAGGCAATGTCACTGCAACGAGTCAGTTATAAATTATTCTTTTACGTCGATAAATACACACCGTTCACAAGAATATACCAGACAGATCCTATGTTTTGTTGCCCGCACATCCCTGTATAATCGTTTTCAAATGAAGCCAAAGAGGTTCACACTAATTCTTAGTATATTTATTTCAAAATCTCTACATGTTTCGGGCTACTATGTGCCCATCATCAGGAGAACTTACTGTATTTATGCGACACTGGTATTTTTTACTCTCTATGGGTGGCTGTTTGACAGCCACCTATAAAGAGTTAAAAATACCAGTATCGCTTGGATACAGTAAGTTCTCATGATGATGGGCACATAGTAGCCCGAAACACGTAGAGAAGTTGAAATAAATATACTAAGAATTAGTGTGCACCTATTTGGCTTCATTTGAGAAAGATACCAAATAGACGTGTAACAACTTAAGAGCTTTGTGTTTGCCTAAAACTGAGAGGGTTACGCTGAACAAACACGCATCGCAATTACGTTTACGCCAAGAATTTTACATGAAGTTTAAATTTATCGGATTTCCACTTTACGCTAGATTCTCTTATTTCCCATTTGCTATACAAAACTATAAATACTAATATATGTTCAAGGAAATAATTTTGAACCTACTGTACCTGGGTGTCAGACTTGGGCTATCCTATTAAGGGGAAAAATAACTTGAGGTTGGGGTGTTGAGAAAGATACTGAGGACGGGTACAGCTACCCTCACATGCGACATTTTATGTTCTGAATAACTGGTCTTGTCGTAATTCGAAAATACCATATGAAGTGGAATTATACATCCTTCAGCTGGTCGAAGGTATTCGGATAAATAGTTTTTCTGTTGCGAAAAAAATAAGAACGGCGTTTTTTTCCAAAGATATATAAAAGATTATTCATGTAGTTGTGAAATGCGTCGCAGAAAACGTTTTTTTAAGGAAATTTTGGTCGTAATTTCGGTTAGTCGTAAGTGGGCTAGTAGTAAGTCGGGGAGTTGCTGTAATGGGAGACTAAGGAGAGCGCTTATAGAGGTACTGCATGACATTGCTTGTCACCAAATGTTATTCGGGTGTTCAAATGAAGGAAGGTTGTCAAGACAAGGTATGTGACAAATGTGATGGAAGAGAAATATATAGTGGGGTTTTTTTTTCCGGGGAACCTGAAGGATCGTGACAACTTGGATTATAGATGTAAATAGAAGGGTAATATAACAACGGATCGTAAGGGAGTAGGGTGGGAGGTCGGGGACTGGATTAGTCTGGCTCAGGTTAGGGACAAGTGGAGGTCTCTCGTGAACACGGAAATGAAACTTCAGTTCCGTAAAATGCGAGGAATTTTCAACCTAGCTGAAGAAATGTGAGCTCCAACAAGAGGAATCTTTTCTATGCAGAGAGGTCAACGTAAACTGTAAAGCAGTTTTAAAGACGAACCGTGAATTGAGGTTCACAACACTCCCTCCTCATTAAAGTTTTCCTTTGTAAAACAAGGCACAATAATGAAAGGGGTATGTCAAAGGTCCCCAGTCCGCGGCCCGCAAAGTTGTATTTGGCAGCCAGAGGCCACATTCGTGAATTGTGTATGTACGATAACCATGTAGTGGGGTCCCTGTCACCACGGCACGACCCGTCCTCAGGTTGCGGATAGACGAACGGCGTCCGATAAGGAGGTTATTTGCGGATAAATTGAATAAGCAGTCGCGGGCAGCCGACGAGGAGTGGTCCTCCAGCTTGGGGGTTGAGCGAGGTGCTAAAAACCCCTCCCTGTAAAAAACTTTGTTAAGAAACACTCACATGCGGGATGCTTGCTCTGGAGACAATACAGGTTGCAGATGCTTGTGAGTGCAGTGATGAACTTTCGGGTTCCGTGAAATGCGGGGAATTTCTTGACTAGCTGCAAACCAGTTAGCTTCTCAATAAGGACTCTGCAGCATGGAGTAAGTAAGTCCTATAAAAATTACTGAAATATTGAGGCGGTTAGTTGTTCCACTTATCCCACCGTTATTTTTCTACATGCCGCCCACTCACTATTCCACAATAAAGGGTGTGGCCATTCGCCGTAAAAGGGCTGGGGAACCAGTTTGTATATCCATGTAAGGAACTGGGATATTTCAGTCGGTATAGTGCCTAGTTAGACAATTGCGGGACAGTGGTTCAATTTCTGGCAGGAACAAGTGGCTTTTATCTTCTGCAGAGCGTAAACGCAGGTATGGGGCTACCAAAATCTCCTACTCAAAGGATAGTGGCGGTATTCCGCCGGGGATAAAACGGAAGGGACATAAAAGTGACCGCAGTCTTTAGTCACCTTCAGAGGTTAAGCATTGGTGGAACTATACTTCACACTTCTATATGCCTTCATGAAGTGCACAGGAAGAGTTTTACTGTCTTGTTTGTCCATGTTGCTGTGCGCGGTAGGAGTGTGTCCAACGCAATTTATCATCGTTGAGATGGTGTCAGAGCCTGCAGGTGTTGTGCTTACCCGCGCCCTCATTTGTTACGATTCTGTACTAATGGTCTGGTCCCCTGTGTGACATAACTATCCCCACCAAAGCAATTTCAGGTCGGTTCTAAAGTCATTTACTCCTGTATAATCTGCCTACGTCTATAGTGATAATTGTGATAGTGTGGTTTGGCTCAATCTGTCACTTACCGACGTAGTTTTTGCCTTGGTTCTTGCGAGCTACCGGGTTCAAACATTACAACAATTACTGACACTCCGTAGCTCAGCTTGTCGTAGTTTGCTCTAGTCCCTATTGATAAAAGAATGGGTAATTCAAATAGGCCACTACATTTCATTCTTTATATAATTTTTTATTTGTTTTTGTATATCTGATCTTACGTTGATTATGGCAGTTAAAACTTATGTTTAACCTTTTGACGCCTAACGACGACTATAGTGGTCGTACCGCACCGCTAACCTCTAAATGCTGCATTATATATATATATATATATATATATATATTCAACAAATACAGGTACTGAATATTTTAAACACGGTATATACTCTCCGTTTTTTCCTCTTCAAAATGCAGTTTGTTTCATAATTCTAACATATTTGGGACTGTATTATTCACATTTTATATACAGGGTGTGCTAAAATTTAAAAAATAATTCCGGCGCCAAAAGGCTAAACATATTTAATTGCATAATTTTCGTACAGAAGCAACAAACACGCTGCTAATTCTAAATAATTCCTTTTGGCTTTTCAGTGAAAATTTTGTACCAAGAATATTTAGTGAATAATGAATTGAAATGTCAGTGAAATGTTAGTGTCTTGGCCTAAATTGAGAGATTCAAGTCTCTTGAGTCATGAAGCCCTGTAGACTGGTATATACGTGCGTGCATTTTGGAGCAGTTTTTGCTTCAATATTCGTGGTAATCTAGAAAGAGTACTCGTGTTTCGGAAGACTGTAAGAACTTAGATTTGCACGGCCTATGTTGCCTGCAGTTTGCCTGAAGGACTTAATGAAGACTGATGTAGTGTTTTTATGTAGTGCACCTATTCTCTACAGTCATTAATGAAGTCCCTTAAAGACAAGGATCAGCGATGAAACTAGCCTGCAGCAACGGGTTTCGAAAATGAGTGTACCCAACATGGAGTACAGTTCTGCTCTTTTTTCAAAATTGAGATTTTCTTGATGTTGGAGTATGATATTTCTGAGAAAAGTTTTAAACTTTTTAATACTGGAGGGAGAAAATATTACCATGTCATTGACAGCCCGCACCCACATCCAACCGCGGACTGTCACGTTCACATTGCCTCCACCACCATCATCCCCTTCATTTTAGCATTCACGCAGCAATTTACTTCATCTAGTGTTCACACACATCCTAACCGGAAAATTTTGTTCATGTGTACACCAATTAAATTCTTCCCATAAGACGAAAAGAAGTTATAACAGAATTGACATAACCGCAATTTCTGTCAGTCTTTGTATATTAGTATTCTGTATATTAGTTGATGTTCCACACGAACAGTTTAGGGAATAAAATCTGAGGAAAAGGCATAAGGCGAAAGTGTTTGGCAGACAGTGCTAAAGTTGATATTACACGTTGTACCTAACATACACTAATACGTTCGAGAGGAAGGAGTAATTGCTTCATGACTTAACTAATGTTCTTAGTAATGTCTAATTAGTTAAGTCAAGTAAAGTATACATACGGGTATATTCAGGCCCTTGTCACCTGACACAGAACACAATGAGATTTTATTTGAAATATCATGTCACTTATTCAAAAGTATCTCTGTCACACCCTATACCCATAACGCTGAGTAGTAAAACACGTGTTTGTAATTTGATTCCTCCCGAGTCTATATAGCCGTATACCGTACTGACGCAAATTTGTTACGAAGGTATGCAATGGCGTAGGGAATTCGTTTTCTGCCCTGGCGTTTAGAAATGATAGCAGCACGTAAGTAGCGTAGCAATTTTATGGGCCTCGCCTTTTATCAAACACTGCATTTCGCATGGGATTTCACTTGTACGTGCTGTGACTGTCGGAGACTCCTCCCTGCATGCTAGGAGCGTGCGATTCCCCGGTGACTATTCTACTTTCCGTCGTGTGAGACACCGCCTGCACTCCACTGTTTAGATATCCAGCAGCACAGAGGTGCCAGAGAATCTTATGTTTATTGGACCGTGCATCATCTTGATAGTTGAGTAAAAAGAGACCAGCTTGATGCCACTTATTTTATTATTACTTTATTCAGTGCTCAACATGTTTCGGATGTTAATACATCCATCCTCACGAGCTTGCGACTAATTCGTTGAGTTACTTCATGGGTTGTATCTGGTTCGATGTGTGTTGGTGTTACGTTGCAGTGTGGCTATGG
>Ga0123355_10012804_pt1 | contig 13015 bp, 11 predicted proteins | sample TergutEmb28metaG_3_FD_89872 | JGI IMG/M metagenome (GOLD analysis project Ga0123355, IMG submission 89872) | Embiratermes neotenicus P1 segment gut microbial communities from Petit-Saut dam, French Guiana - Emb289 P1 | ecosystem: Host-associated > Arthropoda: Insects > Digestive system > Gut ... | reverse complement strand
TCGCAAAAACACCCAAATCCAGCGGCTGGAAGCAGAAATATCCGAAACCGAAGCCGCAATAAAAGACTGCGACACCCGCCTAAACGATGAAGCCATAAGCCGAGACGCGGTAGCCGCCGCAGAAATATTTGAAGAAAAAACAACACTTGAAGAAGCGTTACTAATCCTATATGATAACTGGGCAAACCTAACCGATAATTAAAGAGGTGCAACCCCCGGCCCTACGGGCCACCCCCTTCTAAAGAAGGGGGCCAGCCGAGCAAAGCCCCCTTCTTTAGAAGGGGGTGGCCTGTAGGGCCGGGGGTTGGCATTTCTAGTGCAACATCAAACCTGGAGGCATTATGAGAATAAGCAAAGCATCAAACACAATATCATTCATCCTAGGCTTGGGCTTTAACCTGGCAATACTAGCCATAATAGTCTATGCAATGTTCCACTTTACCCAGCGCGGCTTCGAGTTCGGCAACTACTTCGCGGCATCAATGCTGGAAGAAGGGCCAGACCAAGAGGTAATATTTATACTACCGGAGGACACGCCCCGTGCCCAAGTTGCCCAAATGCTGTATTACGAGGAACTTATCGGCAACCCATGGCTGTTTAGGCTTGAGATGTTTCTAAAAAACAGCACCCGGGTATATAGGGAAGGTACGTATATACTTAACCGGCAAATGACCAACACCGACATAAACGCCACCATGCGACGAGGGCAAACAGCCGCCGCCGCTGGTGAGGAGCAAATAACAGTGCGCGAAGGCTGGACTATCCGCCAAATGGCGTATTATTTCGAGTACCGGGGCTTCTTTTCCCAAGAGGAATTTATAGAGTACACCCAAACAGGTGTATTTGATTTTAGGTTCCTAGACCAAGTACCCACCCCACCGGGGCGTAACCGCTTAGAGGGCTACCTTTTCCCGGATACCTATCGTATCCCCATGAACCCAACCCCACGCGATATTATTATAAGGATGCTAATCCGCTTTGAAGATGTAATGGAAAGCGCATGGCTAAACCGTGCAGATGAACTGGGCTTTACACTGGATGATATAATCATAATGGCATCAATAGTCGAGGCCGAAACTGGCAATGCCGATGAACGCGCTAGGGTATCCCAAGTAATACACCGCAGGCTAAGGGAGAATATCCGCCTTCAAATGGACCCAACGGCAGTATATTACCAAGGCATACACCGCGCTAGGGTAACATTTGCAGATTTGGCAGTTGACACCCCATACAACACCCATATCCATTATGGCCTACCCATAGGGCCGATAGGGAACCCCGGCTTGGCCTGTATAGAGGCGGCACTGTTCCCGTCAAATACCAACTACCTGTTCTTTGTTCGTGACTACCGTGACCATTCCAGGCATGTGTTTAACGTCACTTACCCTGAGCATAACGCGGCAGTACAGCGGTACCACGCATCGCGATAAGACTATAACGAAAGGCGTTTTTACAACTATTTTAATGTGGCTTTGCGCATTGATAAACGTTGTGAAAACGCCTTTTTTGTAGACCAGGAAACTGCTATAACAAATGCGTCCTCACATCAAATGGATGTATCTTTGGAGGTACATATGAAGATAATCAAATCCCGCCTGGTTTTAATTTTGCTGGCATTACTGGCCATCACAATCATAGTTATTCTTACGCGAACAGCCGGGCGAGGTGACTCTCATTATCCGACTACACCATCGGAAGCTGAGTATTCACTCTATCATTCCTATGAATACGACCCACCGTATATCGAACCAATATCTTACACCCATCTCTTTCCCACAGCACCTGGTTATGCGGCGGCGTTATATGTCGGTGATTTTATTTTCGCGCCCGAAACATATTCTGCGTACGAAATCATCAGTCATCCCCGTTGGGAAATGGCCCAGGGCATTTCTACGCAGTTAACGATAGCATTCGAAGGCGTGCCGGTTGCGCCGGGAGAAGAACTAACAATGTACACTTTTAGAATACGTGCCGAAGGTGCCAACAGCCCAAACGATGCTAATAACACGGTAATAAGACACTCGTTAACATTCTAATAACATATGATTACGCCCCCGAAAGGGAGCAAGGAGGAGCAATATGCAGGGATTTACGTACTACACCCCAACCGAGATACTATTCGGCCAAGGGGTAGAAAACCAAACCGCCGAGATGGTAAAAAAGCACGGCGGTACAAAACTAATGGTAGTTTACGGCGAGGGCAGCGTAGTTAAGTCCGGTTTACTGGAGAAGATAACTACACTGCTAACCGGTGCTGGTATCCAGTTTCTTAAATACGGCGGTGCCACCCCAAACCCTCACCTTTCGTTTGCCAGGGAAGGCGTAAAAGCGGCACTAGACTTTGGCGCAGACTTTGTACTGGCCATTGGCGGCGGCAGTGCCATAGACGCGGCTAAGGCCATAGCCCACGGCACCAAAAACCCCGAAACAGACATCTGGAAGTTTTGGCTAAGGGAAGAACTTGTAACAAAATCTCTGCCGGTAGGGGTAGTGCTGACCATTTCCGCCGCGGGCAGTGAAACCAGCAACTCTGCCGTACTAACCAACACAGACACAGGGCAAAAAAGGGGCCTAAACACAGACTTCAACCGCCCTCGCTTCGCAATAATGAACCCAGAGTTAACCTATAGCCTACCCAGGTATCAAATATCCTGCGGCATTGCAGATATATTAATGCACACCCTTGACCGCTATTTCTCACCCGAGTGCACAATTACCCAAGCCAGTGAAATGACAGATGAAATCGCGGAAGGGCTATTAAGGGTAGTAATCAAAAATGGCCTAAAGGCACTGGAAAACCCATCAGATTACCAAGCCCAAAGTGAACTTATGTGGAGCGGAAGCTTATCCCATAACGGTATATGCGGGCTGGGCCGTACTTTTGATTTTTCTGTTCACCAGTTGGGACATGAGCTTAGCGGGCGTTTTAACGTGGCCCATGGTGCCAGCCTTACCACCATGTGGGGCCATTGGGCCAGGTATACAATGGCCGTAAACCCAGCCCGCTATGCACAATACGCCCGCAATGTATGGGGTGTAGCCAACAGCGATGACAATGCCGCCGCCGAGGAAGGCATAAGAAAGACCGAGGAATACTTCAAAAAAATAGGAATGCCAACCGACTTCACATCCCTAGGCATAGGCATCCAGCCCGATGATGTAATAGACCAACTAGCGGATTTCTGCGTACACCATGGAAAACGATTAGTGGGAAGCTTTAGACCGCTTGATAAGGGCGATATCCATGCTATTTATAAGTCCGCAAACAAGTAGTGAAGTTATTAATTAGACGATATGCTATGTTCGTAGGGCGTGATACCCACATCGCACCCTACGCCAAGCATGACCAAGAAGATGAAAATATCCGCATATGCGGTGTAAAAATAAGGAGCGATTAACATGCAATCAGACATAAAAATAGCCCAAGCCGCAAAGCTCAAGCCCATAACAGAGGTAGCCGCAAACCTAGGCATACCAGAAGAAAACATTTCCCAATATGGCCGCTACAAGGCCAAGGTAAACCACCGCTACACCGGAAAAGGCAAGCAACCAGGCAAGGTGATATTAGTAACTGCCATAAGCCCAACCCCGGCAGGCGAAGGCAAAACCACCACAACCGTAGGCTTGGGTGACGCGCTTTCAAAGCTACTGCCACAGGACAAGAATGCTGTAATTTGCTTACGCGAAGCATCCCTTGGCCCGGTTTTTGGCGTAAAAGGCGGCGCGGCTGGCGGCGGATACGCACAGGTTGTGCCAATGGAGGATATAAACCTACATTTCACCGGCGATATCCACGCGATAACCGCCGCAAACAACCTGCTTGCGGCCATTTTAGATAACCATATCTACCAAGGCAACGTCCTGGACATAGACCCACGCCAAGTAGTATGGCGGCGCGCGCTTGACATGAACGACCGCCAGCTTCGCAATATGCTAAACGGCCTGGGCGGCAAAGCCAACGGCACCCCACGTGAAGACGGCTTTGATATAACCGCCGCTTCAGAGGTAATGGCAACATTCTGCCTATCCGAAAGCCTGACAGCCCTAAAGGAAAACCTGGCCCGCATAGTAGTAGCCTACACCTACGGCGGCAAGCCCGTAACCGCCGGTGACCTTAACGCACAGGGTGCCATGACAGCACTACTAAAAGACGCGTTTGACCCGAACCTTGTACAAACCCTAGAAGGCACCCCCGCAATCCTTCACGGCGGGCCATTTGCAAATATCGCCCATGGCTGTAACTCCATTGTAGCGACACAGCTAGCTACACGGCTGGGTGACTACGTGGTAACAGAAGCAGGCTTTGGCGCAGATTTGGGTGCGGAAAAATTCCTAAATATCAAATGCCGCCGTATGGGATTAACCCCGTCTGCGGTGGTGCTGGTAGCAACTATCCGTGCGCTGAAATTTCACGGTGGTATTGCGAAGGACGAGCTTGGGAAAGAAAATGTTGAAGCCCTGGCCGCCGGTTTCCCAAACTTGGAGAGGCATGTAAAAAATATAACCAAAACCTTCGGCTTGCCGTGCGTCGTAGCCATTAACCGTTTCCCAACCGATACCGAAAATGAGATTGAATATGTACGTAAGGCAGTAAGTGCATTGGGCGTAGAATGTGCGCTATCCGAAGTATTTGGCAAGGGCGGCGAGGGTGGTTTAGAACTTGGCAAGGCCGTATTATCTGCCGCAAACGGTACACCCGCCTTCCGCCACACCTATGAGCTTGAAAAGAACCTAAAAACCAAAATGGAAGCAGTGGCCAAGCAAGTGTACGGCGCAAGCAACTTAGCCCTTACCGCCGAAGCCACGAAGCAAATTCGTACCCTGCAAAAGCTGGGGTATGGCGGGCTACCAGTATGTATGGCCAAAACCCAATACTCCTTCACAGACGACCCCAAACGCCTAGGCGCGGCAACAGATTTTACTGTTACCGTAAGGCAAGTGAGGCTTTCTGCCGGGGCTGGGTTTGTTGTAGCACTTACCGGTGATTTGCTAACCATGCCGGGCCTGCCCAAAATCCCCGCGGCTGTGGATATAGATGTGGATGAAAATGGGGTTATTAGCGGGTTGTTCTAATTTTATCGGATGCAATAAAAACCAAACCTACACATTTGCATAGGAGGAATATATGCCAGGTTTTCATGTAGTCAATCACCCACTTATACAAACAAAAATGGCAATGTTAAGAAGTGTGGATACCGGTACCAAGGCGTTTAGGGAAATATGTGGTGAGCTTGCCACCTTAATCTGTTACGAGGTAACAAAGGATTTGCCGCTGGTGGAGATAGAGGTAGAAACACCCTTATGCGTAACCAAATGTCTAACCATAGACAAAAAATTCGCATTCGTGCCAATATTACGGGCAGGGCTTGGCATGGTAGACGGCCTGCACCGCTTGATACCCACCGCCAAGGTAGGCCATATAGGCTTATACCGTGACCCAAATACCCTAGAGCCGGTAGAATACTACTGCAAGCTCCCTCCCGATATATGCGAGCGCGAGACACTGCTACTAGACCCGATGCTTGCAACGGGCGGCACCGCCTCCATGGCCATAGACTATCTAAAAGCACGAAACGTAAAAAATATTAAGCTATTGGTACTGGTATCCTGCCCGGTGGGTGTAGAAAAAATCCAGCGTGAACACCCAGATGTAGGCATATACACAGCCAGTAACGACCCAGAGCTTGACGAAAACGGCTATATAGTTCCGGGCCTTGGCGATGCCGGTGACAGAATCTTTGGCACGAAATAAGCGAAGAAAATTATGACGAAAAAGTGGCAATAATCTCGTTATCATGTTAAACTCGTAACAGAGCTGATTTAAAGGAGGCCAAGATGAGATGATTACAAATCAAGTTTTGCAAAGTGCCGTAGACGGCCTAAAAAACATTACCCGCAGGGAAATAACTGTTGTAGACCGTGAAGGCAAGATAATAGCCAGCACGGAATCAGATTACAGTCCAAATATGCAACCGGTTGTAGACTCCTTCGTTAATTCCCCGGCAGAAAATCAATTAATGCTGGGGCACCAATATTTCAAAGTGTTTGACAACAGTCTTGCGGAATATATCGTAATCATTCCCGGTGAAGATGAAGAAACTTATCGCGTAGGTAAAATTGCCGCATTCCATATTCAGGGCCTAATGATGGCATATAAAGAGCGCTTCGACCGTGATAACTTTATCAAAAATCTTCTTCTAGATAATTTACTATTAGTAGATATCTATAGCCGTGCCAAAAAGCTTCGCATTGATAACGAGATTAAGCGCGTTGTTTATCTAATTGAAACAGATGTAGACTCTGACGTAAGCGTGATGGAAATAGTACGAAGTATTTTCCCCGATAAGCTACGTGATTTCGTAACAGCTGTAGACGAACAATGCATAATACTAGTAAAAGAGCTTGCCGAACGCGATTCTTCCGAGGAAATAGAGCAAATTGCCAGTACAATTGTAGACACCCTGTCCACCGAAGCTATGAGTAAAGTGTATGTATCCATAGGCTCTGTAGTAAGGGATTTGCAAAACGTTTCTAGTTCCTTCAAAGAAGCGCGTCTGGCCAAGGAAGTAGGCAAAATTTTCGAAGCCGACAAGCAAATCGTTAATTATGAGCGTCTTGGTATTGGGCGGCTTATCTATCAGCTACCGCTACCTTTATGTCGCATTTTCATAAAAGAAATGCTTCAAGGGTTTAGCATCGACGATATTGACGAAGAAATGTTTACAACTGTAATGAAGTTCTTCGAAAACGACCTTAATGTATCTGAAACATCCCGTGAACTATATATCCACCGTAATACACTGGTATATCGCTTGGATAAACTCCAAAAGATGACCCAGCTAGATTTGCGTAAGTTTGGCGATGCAATTACTTTCAAAATCACGCTGATGGTAAATAAATACCTGCAATACAGGGGTAAACAGCAGTTCTAATAGGTGAAACATACATGATTCAGATGATAGGCACCACTAAGATATTCGAAAACGGCGCTAAGGGCCTACACGATGTTAGTATCTCTATCAAAGAGGGCGAGTTTGTGTTTGTTGTAGGCTCTAGCGGCAGTGGCAAAACCAGCTTTGTGCGGTTATTACTTAAGGAAATAGAACCCACAAAGGGCAAAATAATAATAGACGGCAAGGATATAAGCAGAATCCACCGCCGTGACCTTCCATATCTAAGGCGAAAACTGGGTGTTGTATTCCAGGATTTTCGCCTGCTAAAAAATAAAACCGTATATGAAAACGTAGCCTTTGCCATGCGCATAGTGGAGGCCACCAATAAAGAAATAAGGCGGACAGTACCCCAGGTGTTGTCCTTAGTGGGCCTTGCAAAAAAGGCGAAGGCTTACCCCCATCAGCTTTCCGGAGGCGAACAACAGCGGGTTTCTCTTGCCAGGGCAATAATTAATAAGCCTCCGATACTTATCGCAGACGAACCAACCGGTAACCTAGACCCAGATACAGCATGGGAAATCATGACCTTGCTTGAGGACATAAATAACCTAGGTACAACCGTGGTTGTAGCCACCCATGCGCGGGATATAGTAGACGATATGCAAAAGCGGGTAATAGTGCTTGGTGAAGGCATGGTATTAAGAGATACCGAAAACAGCGGGTATACATTACCACCGGATGGTAGCGAAGATATAGTAGCCACCGTAAACAGCGAACAAGACACCGCCGATACAGAAGGTGACGAAGTGCTACAAGATATACAAGAAAACAAAGAACCTGTAAATGAACAGCCAGAAGAACGCGAAAAAGAACATATAGAAGAGCAAATAGAAGAACATATAGCGGATGATAGCAGTGACACAACCCCAACAAAGGCGGATGAAGAATGAGAGCAAGGACAGTCAAACATCATTTTGGCGCGGCGTTTACGAACCTGTTTCTTAACCGTCTTATGTCTATTGCGTCGGTTTTAACGGTTGCGTCTTGTATTTTTATTGTAATGGTATTTTATCTTATGGTGGCCAATGTAAGTAACATATTTGGCAGTTTGCAAAATGAGATTGATATGGTTGCCTTTGTAGACGAAAATATATCTGCGGTGGAAATGACTGAACTTTTCGACAGGATATTAGCAATCCCCAACGTGCGTATGGCAACGCCCATAAACCCGGAAGAGAACCGGCATATAATTGAAGCCATGTTCGGCTACGAAATGGTAGAAGATTTAATGCACCGCAACCCTTTTTTGCGGGCTTTCAGCATAGATATCTATGACATAGGGCTTCATACAGAGGTATTTGCGGCTATAGAGGCACTTGAACCCTATGGCATATCACACGTAAGAAGCGAACAAAGGCTGTTTGATACCCTTTGGAATATGACACGCGTTGTACAAACTATTTCCTTGGTGGTGATATTTGTACTGGGTGCTATTTCGCTTGTTATAATTATAAATACAATCCGCATAACCGTAGGTACGCGGCAGGCAGAAATTAGCATTATGAAATATGTAGGCGCAACAGATTGGTTTATACGCTGGCCATTTATTATTGAAGGGATGCTTATTGGGCTTGTGGGTGCTACGATTCCTGCGGTTATTTGTGTTTTGGGGTATGACACTGTAATACGTGCTATTGCCTATGTGCCTATGCTGGACTTTATGTATCTGTTGCCGGGTAGCATGGTGCTTTTCTATGTGGTGCCTTTTGCGTTGGTGCTGGGGATGTTTATTGGGTTTATGGGTTCTATTGTTTCTATTAGACAATATTTAAAGGTGTAGGAATTTAAGGAGGTACATATGAGGAAGAAGGTTTTTGCAGTACTGTTGGCAGTTGTATTTGTAATGTCTGCGTTGCCTGTGCTTGCTAACCCCAGCTTGGGGGATTTGCGAAACACATATGAAGAGGCCCTAGCCTATGTTGAGGAGCAACAGGCGGAGCTGGCTGTAACCCAGGCTTCTATAATGGAGGTTTCGAATGAGCTTAGGGAACTGGACGAACGGCTGGTTTCCGCTGTTATGGATATGCATAGCATAAACACGGCCCTTCATGTAACAACGGTAGCCATGGAGCAGGCCAAACTTGACATAGCCGCGACCCAAGCAGAACTTGACAGGCAGTACGATGTTATCGTAGACAGGCTAAGGGATATGCAGGCGCAGGGTACAATGGGGCTGTTGTCTGTGGTATTTCAAGCCACCAGCTTGCGTGATTTCCTTTTAAGGCTGGAATATGTAAACAATGTTGCCAGGCAGGACAGGGATATGGTTGCTAGGCTACAAGCAACAGAGGACAGGCTACTGTATATACAAGGGGTACATGAAAGCCAGTATAATGCTGTTGATGTGATTAGACAAAGGCAACAGTCGTATGTAGATTATCTGGCATATGTAGAAGCAGAGCGGTATGAATATTTTGAGGCTTTGCAATATGATGAATACCGCTGGGAGGCAATGATTGCCCTATCTCAAGAGCATGCCGATTATGTAGGCGCAATTTTCCGCGAAGCATATGAGGCCGAACAGCGCCGTATAGCACAAGACCGCGCACGGGTGCAGGCCGAAAGAAGAGCCGCAGAGACCGCCGCAATGGCTAACTTAAATGGGCAACTTCTATGGCCTGTGCCGTCCAGGACGCTTTCCGATATTACCAGCCCATTTGGGCCAAGGATTCACCCCATTTCGCGCAGGCAAGATAATCACTCTGGTATGGATATACGTGCGACAAGTGGTGCTAACATTGTTGCTGCCGAAAGTGGAGTTGTAATATTCTCAGGATGGAGCGGTGGTTATGGCCTTACGGTTATAATTGACCATGGCGGAGGGGTGCATACACTTTACGCCCATAATAGTAGCAACTTGGTTAATGTTGGCGATAATGTTTCTAGGGGGCAGGTAATTGCGCTTATAGGCTCTACCGGTGTGTCTACCGGGCCGCATTTGCATTTTGAGGTGCGTGTGAATGGGCGGGCTGTTAACCCGGCACCGTTTTTGGGGATATAAATGGTAGTTTGTAGTAGACTTCTCCGGAAACTTCATTTGCGGCCATAAAAGTCGCGGGCTTTAACGTGCTTTTATGGCCGCTCATTCGGAGTTTCCGGAGAAGTCTAATCGAATATGTATGAAAAACCACCTGCTTACAAGTGTTTCCGATTCTTGTAAGCAGGTGGTTTATTATAGACTAGGAAACTGGTCTGACATCCATCGTTAAAAGTGGCAAAGCCACTTTTTTATAGCGGTTGCCCGGTATATGGGTTGGGATATGTTGCCGTTGATGGAGGGCTGTGGTTACAGATATATTTTATGACCATATTCCAGTCATTTTCTAGGTCGTTAAAGGCAATGGCATAGTTGTCGGCTTGTAGAGGCGTTTTTGTACCGGGAATGTACTCACCTTTTAGTAATACTTTTGTTTTTGGGGTATCTCTTATCAGTTTCCTAATTGTAGCGCACCCTACTAAGTCTACTTCTCCTGTTGGGGTATCTGTTTTTCTGTTCCAGTTTACCGATGCCATTACATATAAATGAGATAGCTTTTTCTCCCTTTGGCGGAAATCTAGCTTGCTCCATTCAACAAGCATCCACTTGCCGCCTTGGCGGGTTCCTTTTATATCTATCAGCCAGCCGTTTATTTCGGCATCTTGGTTATCCCATTCTCTGCGTGGGTAGTAATTAAAATCTAGCGGTATATCTATGTTGAATGATTCTTTCATCATTTTAGAAAACGCTACTTCGGCAATTTTTCCTATATAGTTATCGCGGCCAATTTCTATTACCCCTCTTGCTGTCGTGTCTGATTGGCCAAATTCAATTGGTTGCTGGTTTTTTGCGCATTCGAAGGAAAATTCGTGGCACATGGCTAGCTCTTTTGGTGATAGCGTAATCATCTATCCCTTGCCTTGGTATGCCGCGAGATATTTAGAAGCACCCCGGCAAGCCCCATACTTACAACCAGTGACGTACCGCCATAGCTAACAAAAGGCAGTGTTACGCCGGTATTGGGGATGGAGTTTGTTACAACGGCTACATTTATAAGTGCCTGGAACGCGATTGCGAAAACTATGCCAATGGCGGTCATGGATGCAAATGTGCTGTGGGCGTTAAGGGCTACCTTTATACCGCGCCAGATGAAAATCGAAAATAGCAGTAGAATCATGGCCGCGCCAATAAAGCCAAGTTCTTCTACTATTATGGCAAAAATAATATCGTGATGTGACTCCGGCACAAAGGTGGCTTGCCTGCTTTGGCCTATACCGCTACCAAACCACCCGCCGCTTGCTATAGCATAAAGGGATTGTATTACTTGGAAGCCAATGCCTTGGGCATATTCCCATGGGTCTAGCCAGGCACGGAAGCGGGCACCTCTAAAACCGTCACTAAAGGTAGCGTCATACCACAAAAAGCCTACAATTGCCACAGCTGCCGCGGCACCGCCAGCTATAAAGCGGAATATATGCGGGCTTGCGATAAAAATCATGCCAAAGCCGATAGAGCCAACAATAAGAGCGGAACTAAACCCACCATACGCTACAAGCCCGGTGATAAGTAACACTACACAGCCCATGAAAATAAGGCCGGGCCAGGTTTTTAGGCGGGTTGGGGATTTGTCCAATAAGTACGCCATCATAAATATTAGTGCGGCCTTTGCCACTTCGGAGGGCTGAAACTGGTTGATAACGGGGAAGGGGAGCCATCTTATAGCACCACGGCTGGCAATACCAATAATAACCACCGCTACCAGTAGCCCCAGGGAAATAAGATAGATTAACGGTGCAAAACGCCGGATATGCTCGTAACTTACGTTTGCGGCTACGTGTAGCACAACAAAGCCCACAGCTGCCATAATCGCATTGCGCTTTAGGTAGAAGAATGGGTCATTAAAATATGGCGCGCCTGGCCAGGTAGATGTGGTACCGTAACTTGCGGAAAACACCATAACCACGCCTATTAAAACCAGTAGGGCTACTACTAGGTAGATGGTATAGTCCATACTGCCTACATGTACAACCTGCTCCGGCTCTTGGGATTGGCGTGTTGGGCGGGTGTTTGGCTTTGGGCTACTGCGAAAAGGGTTTTGTGGCCTGCGGTTTAGGTTTGGGGCGTGACGGGTCATGCGGTTGCCTCCTTGCGTGTGTTTACATATTGCCGGAACATATCCCCACGCTCTTCATAATCCTTGAACATGCCGAAGCTGGCGCAGGCTGGGGAAAATAGCACGGTTTGGCCGGGTTTTGCCGCCTCGGCGGCGCGGTTTATGGCCTCTTGTAGGGTGTTTGCCTGCTCGTAGGCGGTGAAGCCGTTTGCTTGGCAGGTTTCAATTATTTGGGGGGCGGTTTGCCCTATTAGGATTAGCTTTACTACCTTGCCGGGGAAGGACTTAACCCATGGTGTAAAGTCTGTGCCTTTGTCATACCCGCCGCCTATAAGTACTATGGGGGTTTTTGTGGACATGATGGCCTTAATAGCCGCGTCTGGGTTGGTGGCTTTAGAGTCGTTAACATAGGCTACGCCGCCTATGCTTGCCACATGCTCCCGGCGGTGGGGTACATCTTTGAAGGCCCTTAACCCCTCCGCGATATGCTCGGCTTTTGCACCTGCCGAAAGAGCCAAGGCTGTTGCGGCCAGGGCGTTCTCGTGCATTATACTTAGCCCTTCCAGGGATGCTATATGCTCCTCTGGTTCGGCGGTCATGCGGGCGTAGATTTGCCCGTCACGTTTGTATACACCGGCGGGTAGGGCGGTGTTTTCACTAAACCACACAACCCGGCAATTTGGTTTCATAGCGCGCGTAATGGGGTTATCGTAGTTTAACACAGCTATGTTTGGATGTCTCTGATTTGCGAATATTCTAGATTTCATTTCTATATAAGTTTCCATGTCTTTGTGGCGGTCTAGATGGTCCTCGGTCATGTTTAGTACGGCACTTACGTTTGGCTTGAAGTCTACGGCGGTTTCTAGCTGAAAGCTGGAGATTTCTGCAACAACTAAGCTGTCCGGGGTTAACTCGCTAACCAAGGAGGTTAGTGGAATACCAATGTTGCCCGCCACCACGGTTTTTGGGTTA
>Ga0123355_10012803_pt1 | contig 13015 bp, 9 predicted proteins | sample TergutEmb28metaG_3_FD_89872 | JGI IMG/M metagenome (GOLD analysis project Ga0123355, IMG submission 89872) | Embiratermes neotenicus P1 segment gut microbial communities from Petit-Saut dam, French Guiana - Emb289 P1 | ecosystem: Host-associated > Arthropoda: Insects > Digestive system > Gut ... | reverse complement strand
TTTTTGTGCTATCGTAGTCATTATTCCAAGTCTCCTTTCAATGTGTATTCGTCCAAAACATTTTTTGCCTCGTCTACATCAACAATCATACGATACTCATGAAAACCACCGATATGTTTTGCCGCTAATAGCTTGGTATAATGCTCTACCAATTGCAAATTCTTTGTGTCAAAATGGACAAAGCCACCAAAGTCATTTTTATATGAAAGCTTTATTGCAATTGCAAAAAGATGACCACCTACCCCTATATATTTTTTATTCTCGCCAAGATTATGTGGTGCGCTTTCCACGAGCGCAACGTAAACAGAACCTGTCATAACTTTGGTTGCAACAAGTCCTTGAATTTCAACATTACCTTCGATGAGTAGTTTGTAGATGTTGACATTTTCTATCTCTAGATTCGACCAGTCAAATAGCCAGCCTTTTGCTTGCAAATCTCTGACATCGGAATCCGTTGCCAGTTTAAAAATTGTAGTTAACACGTTTCCAGTAGATTTTTCAATTAAACATGGGGGTCAGTTTATCAATTTGTATGGTTATTTCCATGAGCCACCTCATCATTTTATTTTATTCGGATTTTGGTTGGTAAGCTTCAATTGAGCGGATTTGTTCTTTTAAGCCTTTAACTGTTCCAACAATAAGTTTCAATTCATCTTCCGAGCAATCGACCAGCATAGCCCCAAGTCGCTCTTCATATATTTGCCGACTTTCATCTATATTGTCACAAAGGAGAGTGTCAACACCACAGCCTATAGCATTTGCAATTCTTAAAAATGTAGGAAGACTGCCTTTGCCATGTCCGTTTTCAATATTGCTTAAATAAACTGACGTGATTTCAGATTTTTCTGCGAGTTGCCCTTGAGATAATCCTAATTGCATTCGTAAGTTTTTAATGCGACTCCCGATTGCTTTATAGTCTATTTCGTGCTTATTCATAAACGCACACCTCATTCAAACAATGCGCAACCCTGCGTCTTAAAATCTTCGATTTTAGCGAGCAAATCATCCTCTTCAACTTCTAAATGCTCGGCTAAACATTTTATGCAAAAATGACGATTCACATTTTTTCCGTTAAGCTTTCTATTAAGCCCAATTTCATCTTTGCTAATGATATCACCGCATAAATAACATTTTTTACTCATTGTCACACATCCCTTATTTTATACGTTGACATGCTACGGGAACTAAACTGTGCAGGGTCAATGATTTTCATTTGCTGTAAAACAACATCTCTCATTCGAACCGAAGGTTGCAGACAGTACAGTTTAAACTCTTTGCGAAATGACGAATCCTTAATTAAATCTCCATCAGCATGAGGAAAAAATAATTTCAAATAAGCAGTACAAAGTCTAAATACTGCTTCTTTTTCCCGATTATCTACACCACGTTTCGTTTGTACTAATTGCTCTACAATGCCACGATAGCGGAGGGTCTCTGCCGAGGCACGTAAAAGATGCATAATTTCTGTGAAATATTCAGTATTTAACGCCCAATCGTTCATAATCATAGCATCGGTCAATGACGGAACTTTTCTACCAAGGATAAAACCATGGACACGTTCAACTAATGCGGCATCACGAAAAACGTCTGGCAACTCACGGAACATATCTCTTGTGGCATCCATATCGTTTATGTCTATGTTGCCGAGTAAGATAATCCCGGCATCACCTTCAACTCTCACCCCCGCCACATTGACAAAACCGTCTTCCATATATCCCTTAAGTATTCCCTGCATTTCAGCAGGGTCATTAAAGTTAATCGACTTAATTTCGTCCACGGCGACAAAATCATTTGAGGCAACAATGCCATGTCGTTTAGATGCAATATCGTAAAACAATTTGGCGCGACTCAGACTCCCCCCGCCAGCTAACCAGCCATACTTCCCAACTTGTCCAAAAATATATGATTTTCCTGTTTGTTGTGGCGCAAGTTCAATAAGATTTACTCGTGCCTCAATAAAAGGCAACAATCGAGTTAACATTGTATGCTTCGCTTCCCAAATCTCATCCGTCATTAAGTCGTGACCATTTATCTGTGCTTTGAGGTATCCGTCGGGATTGTAATCAATTGCCCCAAGCAGAATATCCATCCATTCGTCTACAGTAAAGTTTTGTCGTGCTTCACAATAGGCATCTAAACTCACCTCGTATGGACAGAAATTCTTGTAATCAAGAAGAGTGAATTTGCCATTGTTTCTGTTGCCTTCTGGGGGAGCATATCCTATTTTAACAAGCCCCCACCCCCCCGCTTCTTTGATAAGTTCGTCTTTCACCCTGTCCCAAACATAATCTTCAATAATTGTTTGGTTGTGAGCAAACCCAAGGATGGGAATTTCAAATGTATAAAAATTTGATTTAGAGTTGAAGGTTATGTCTACCCGAGCAAGAAATTGGCGTGTCTCACCATCTGAACGTGCCTCATCCTCAATGCGTCCCTTTTCTTCTCTCCTTGGAATTATTGTGGCAATATAAGAACTAAGCGCATCGGTATCTTCTATACGCCCATCACTACCTGCTTTTCGTTTTAATATCCAGTCACGTAAAAAAGCTGGAATTTTCGCATTACGAAACATTGCCGTAACAGATGGGTCTTTGAAAACAGTGGTTGTCGGGAATGCTTGGCGCAACCGGGCTGTATCGTACATGAAATTCACCTTCCTTAAATATCGTCAAATCCAATTTTTTCTACAATTTGCGCTGCCGACTTCACAGATTTGCGAATTTGCTCTGTTTTTGCCTTCGAGAACATCACCACTGGCACCAGACGTTCTTCAAGAGATGCACCGCCGTGTACCGACACAGTGCCTTTTTTGGGCAATCTATTATACCCTCGAACCACCCAGTACGTAATATTTTTATCTACATCATAAAAGGGTTCTAGTTCAAGCGGACGCTGTTTTCCGAAAATTTCTAGCGTATAACGACTATGGGTGGGTTCACCTTCCCATAGCAAAGTTTTGTTCATTTCTTCTTCATGTGCAATTACAGCTAATCTTGATGAGCCATGGTCAGCAGTCACTACAACTCTGTTGTATTTTTCGAATGCCTTAACTACGCGACTGATAACAGACTTAAATTTAGAAAGTGTTGCTACGATGTTTTGCGAAGGAGAGGTTGCTTCGTGCTTTTCCGCACCATCGTGTGAAACATTATCGACCCCTTGAACAGCATCAAGAACCCTTTCATTGTTCCATTTAATTTTATTAAATTTTGTACAAGATGGTAGCTTTATAGCAGCAACGCTTGCCGATTCAATATTCATTGAATATCTATCTGCTAAAGCAAGCAACAAAGGATAATACTCTGCACCCATGCCATCGACAACAAGAAGAGCCGTACTTTCATCTGTACACAAATCCTGTAGCACAGAATCTCGAAGAGGAAATGTTCCTGGAAGCACATAATCAAATGCCTTCTTTACAAACTCCGCTGATACCATGTCGGCAACTTTGAATCGTCTATACTCACGAAAATAAGCAGTTAACTCACGGGTACCATAATCGTAGTCACAAGTTAAATAGTCGTCCAATAAAGAGAACTTATTTTTCCATATTTCAGGCAGCCCGACAGACAAATCATTTTCTGAAACACGTCGCACAATTTCAATGCGCTCTGCATCTGTACCACAGTTAAGCCACGGAGCAATTTGATTGTCACTATAGGCTTCTGCTTGTGCTATAAACATAGGCATAAACTGAGCCGCTTCATTCAGCATTTCTTTCACTGCGTCTACACGTTCGTTTGCGAAATTAGATATATATGCAGACAAGCTAGAGTCACCCATTACTTCCAAAACGGCATCACAAACATACCGAGACAACAAGTGTTCGGGTTTCACATTTTCAGAAAGCACATATGAAATGTATGAATTCTCACCGATTGTCTTTTTCACATACCAGATATACGCATCCAATAGATTGTCTTTTCTAAGTTCAAAAAGCCTTTTGATTACCATTTTTGTATTTAGATTATCTATGCCGAATTGTATTGCAAGATATTCATCTGGTGACTTGCCGCTATTGCAACTTGCCACAATAAGCTTTTCAAGTAATGATTCGCTCAAATGCACAGGTAATAAATAAAACTGATGAGCAATTGTTGTTATTTCAGTTATTTGCCTAACATTTCCTGACAAACCCGCCTGAACAATCAATCCATTATTCAAAACAAGGGTATATTCGCCAGACGGTTTAAACTGCCCCATTCCTTTTAATAATTGCCTCCAATTAGTTGGATTTACACCTTGTTCAACCCATTTCCCAGAAACAACCGAAATAGACGGCTCTTGAACATATCCATCGGCATTTCCGATATAAACAATTTGCATAGAATTTGTATATTTTGGGTTTTGAAAAACGCTATCATTGAAATTACTTTCACTTAGCATATACACTGCGTTCATTTTGTCATCATCAATACGTTTTTGAAGTGCTACCATAAACGAATCTGTATCTCTAATCAAGGACAAATATGAATCAATACCTGTAACAACAACTCTTTGTCCTGCAGATGCGATTGATTCGTCAATAATCGGAAATAATGAAGCAGGCATAGGTAGCAAAGATTCCGATTTATTTATGCAGTCAAATAATGGCATCTCAAGGGTTTTATTCTGCTTGTGATACGCAAGTAATCGCTCCGCAGTATCATTGTTCGAATACACCTCTATACGAGTAATATCCGTTTTTGTATGTTTATAGTAATCATTTAAATCGTAGATCATTGTATTCACTCCCAAAACAGCAATCCCAAATCAGGGTTCTCTTGCGCCAGTTGCAGCAGACGGTTTTTAAGTGTTTCTGCGGATGTAGCCCTTATTTTTTCGGTAACCTGTGGCGCAAACGCTCCTCTGTATTGATTGCGAACAAAATCGTCAATATCTGGCTTTTCAGGCCATTTGTTTGGAAGTGAACCATGCACAGACTTCAAGAAGTCGATCAAAGAAGATAAACTCATTTTAAATTTTCTGAATCGCTGGGGAACAATTGCTGAAATAAAACGATTTTGACATTCAGCAACTGATACTGGCTGTAGCTCACTCATAATATCAAGTAGGGAAAAAAGCTTATCGGACGAGAAAGCATCTGGGTAGTCTACTGCTGATGTGATTTCAGAAGCCTCAGAAATTTCAGCAATGGCAAAACGGGCAGGGATGCCTGTGTCACCTGCCCATTCAGTTGGTGATGATGAACCTGTCAAACGTTGCCAATTTTCCTTTAGTTGAAGAGCAACAGCATTTTTTTCAAAAGTTTCTATTTTTTGGCGGACATCATCCAAAAAGGTTGTTTCTTCGGTTGAAAATCGACATGGCAAGCTGTTGAATATTCGCATCAAGTCCTTTTCACGGATATCAATGTCAGATAAGCGTTGCTGGAGTATGTGGGCAGTACCTTTATTCGATGTATCGAAGAAAAGGGCTTGCACAAGTTCGCCACATTGCCCGAGTCCTTCTTTTAAGTCTGTGGCAGAACCGCGATTTACAATTGCAGTAATGAGTGAAGCTAACTGTGGATATGCGGCAAGAATAATTGTTTTTGGGAGTTTGCAGGAGTCCACTACAGCAGAGTACAAAGAATCTACAGCCACTTTATAACTTACAAATCCTAAATATTTTGCCATAGGCTTCAGCAATTTTATTACTTCGTATTCCAATATCGTGTCAGAAATTTCGTTGCTGATGTCCGTTTCATTCCACAACCAGCCCGCAGATTCCATTGCTTTTTGCCGTATAGCTTGGGAGTACCCATCTGTATCCCCAAGTTCATCAGCAAGCGCGACAAGAGCAGGTGTCGTTTTCTTTACATACATTTGAAAGGCAATTAAAAAATTAGTGCCTTCGATATAATTGGCTACCGTTTCAACAATACTGCTGTCTGCGAGAATAATCCTACCGACCTCTTTAATGGCATTTGCGCGTTCTTCTGCTTTGCCACTTTTTGAACTCATGCTTCCAGCTAAACAAATATAGTTCAAAATTTCCGCGATTGTTTCTGCTTTTGGGTCATCGGTTGTGCGAATATATTCTGGTAACACCCACAATGGTACTCTTTGCGACACCTGTTCAATCCGACTTTGTATCTGCAACAAAACATCTTCAACTCGTGCATCGGGATTCATAGAAGTTACACCAAACATTAACGGTGCTTTGTCCACAAATATTTTTTCTTGAGGAGATAGACGACAGATTTTTTTCTCGGCTTTGATTTTATCTTCGCCGTCATCTTTTACAACTGTTTCAATAATTTCTATTAATGAATCTACATCTAATGCTCCTGTTCTTTGGTCATTGTCCCATTGATATCCTTTTTGCAATACATGAGAAAGAGAAAATCCAAGTACAAAAGCAGTCAACGCATTATACTTCAAGCCGTAAGGTGCGCGTTGTAGCTCCTTATATACTCTACGAAGAGATAAATAAGAGCTTTTTGAAATCGTATTTGATATTTTTTTATCAAAAAAGGTTCGAATTTGTGCAAGGGGATGAGAAGGATTTTGTTGAAACCAACTCTCATCAAGTGAAACTTTTTCTGCTGATGAGGCAAGTTGTGCAATAAGCTGTCTGGGCTGTGCAAATTGCGCACCCGATAATTGAGTAGTGTCAAAGACAATTCCCGCATGTGTCCAATTTTTCAAAGATGTACCGAATGCATTGGGTATATTCGTTAAGTAATCTAAACAATACGGCAATGTTCTTCTAACGTAGTCTTCCACAAATTTTTTCATGTTAGCCCATGTTATGTCATTTGAAACAATTTCGTTGTCAGAAAACTGATAAACTTTAATTCGTGTATCGGATTTTTTCATCCGGTCAAACCATTCTTTTTCTAAACGGTCACATGCTTTTTTTCGTTGTTCACCTGCGGTCGTATCGTTTTCAAGCATAAACTGGGCGTATTGTGTGATGTATTCATCCCATAGCGAAACATTACTGTCACAGAACGTAAGATGTGAAAAATAAAACATTACAATCCTATGATCACGAAGTTGTTTTATGATATTTTCAATTTTTTCGGGAATTTGCAACTGTTCGTTTTTATTTTTAGCAACAACAAACCAAAGGCACGCCGCACCAGTGTCCTTGTTTAAATTACTGCTATATTTCTCTCGCGTTCCAGGTTGAATGTATTGAAGGGTTGTATGTGCTACGTCTGAAACTCGAATATCAAGTCTGTTCGCAGAAAACGATGTATTAATCCAATTTAAGCTAGATCTTCTTAATGTATCTTCCGTTTTTGCAGAAAGCAACTTGTGGAATTGCGATTCAAGTTCTGACTTTTTGGCGATAAGCTCTTTGCCGCCAACGGATGTTGCGAACAACTCAATGTTGCCATCAACAACACTAAAGCAATGTTTTTCGGCTAGTCGCGTTATAATGCCTCGAACGCCAATTATTGCCCCGTCACCTTGGAAAGCCAGTTCAATATTTTGCACAGTTGGTCTCAAGCGTTCGTGACCATCGGGATTCAATCTCGCAAGCAAGCAAAATAATAGAATTGCTTTGAGTACACGCAAGTCTTCATCGTCATCGTCCGCATTTTGAAACGCACGAGACCTGATGCGTTCAAATTCCGTGCGAATGGAGGATACATCTTTATTTTGCCCTAAATCATCGCGTTCCATGAAATATTTCCATAAGTAATCGGCAGTCAAAAATTGCTTGCTTGCAATTCCTGGACCACCCACACGAATAAAGTCTTGGAACTCACGTCCGTCAGCACTTCCCTTAAGATACTCAAATATGCTTCGCTGGTTAGAACGAGCGGATTCTGACAAAAATTTGAGTAAAAAAGCTGCTATAGGGTGTATAGGCAAAATATCATAAAAAGATTGTTTGCTTACGTCATCTGGCTTGAAATGCGTTTCTGCTATGCCACGCACAGCTTGCCACAAATTCTTCTTTTCTATTTTCCATTCATCCGCAATCACGGGGTCTGGATTTGGTTTCATTGCATGATATGCAAGTTTAAAAGCTGTATCGTTCGGCATTTGAAGGTTACGAAAATGGAATCGATCATTGGACTTTTTCGGGTTTTTTGCAGATTCACCAAAATAGGCATCCAATAACATATGTGACACTGGAACTAAATAAAACTTGCTCAATGAGGGGTTTTCGACTATGTCCTCAAATGTTTTTAACTCTTCTTTGTTAGCTTCGATAAATGGGTGGAACTCATCAAAGACATAAACTATACGTTTCAAGTTGTTAGCTGAAAGAATTTCATTTATCCAACGCTTAAAATTTGGCACACTTAGGTCAAGGTAAATACTGCGCCTATGAAGAACCTTTTGAACATCGCCAAGAAGGTCAGTGGGTACATCACTTTGACTGTGGGATTTTTCCAGTTCGCAGATGAGCTGTTCGGTAGTATTTATAGATGCGTTTAAGTAAGCGAGTTCGCTTTGCATCTCATCTCGGACGGCAAAAAAATACTCAGACTCTTCACGCAACCGATTAATAACTGCATCAAGGTTCGCTTTTGGAGGAACATTCAACCCCTCTTCATTTAGTGCTACAGCAATACCACGTTCTAAGTGGACAAGGAATTCTTCATTGGCACCAATGCCTGCAGCATTGTAATCATAAATTACCAGTGTTCCTTCGGTACGACGGTCAAATAAATTAGTCAACAATGTCTCGCCATCAGACAAAGCATCTTTGCAATCGCTAAACCAACGGCGGACACGCCGTTCATCGTCCATAAATAATTTTTGCGTTACAAGCGCAGCATTAGATTTTCCCGTTCCATAGTTACCCGTGAGCCAGATTGACTTTGTACCGCCGTTAATTGCATGAATAAGTGTTTTGAGGAATTCCACATATTTTGTATGCGGATAGAAGTCAAGCCATGTTTCAGGCGTTTCATTTATTGCTTCGCGGGTCATATTCGCCTTGAAATCCTCGGGAATTGTGAAAAATTCTTCATAGTATCGCTTATCCATTTTAATCCTCCAACTCAAGCTTGTTCAAGTCTTCTGGTGGGAAATTTTCTATAAAATATGCAGTGTCAGATTTCCCTGTTCCATAGTTTCCTGTAATCCAGAATGCATTCACGTCTTTGGGAAATGCAAATAATTCATCATAACATTGATTTTCCATTGATTAATCCCCCAATACAAGTTTAACAATATCTTCCAATGTGTGTTTTTCTGGAAACACGGTCAAACCATCGTTGCCGTGGGTAAAGGTGGTTTCGATGTATGACGGGTACTTGCTTCTGAGTCCTTCGCACTGTCGCTTAAAATCATCTGGCGAAATAGCAAACGCAACGAGAGGCGAAACAAACTTTGCGTCTACATCGGCTACGAGAAGGTCGCGTATGGTAAATCCACTATAGCCTGCTTTTTTTGCAATTAAGTATAAGCCATACAAAATTGTAAGCGGATGGACTGGTTTTGATTTGCGGGTTATGTCTTGCACTTGCCTTCCCTTTTTAACTGGCAATGTTACTGCACCATCACCACCTAGTGGTGATTTTGTAAGCATATCTTTCAAAGCAGCGAGACCACCGTCAATAGTGGATTTTCCGAGACTTGGATTGTTTACACTCAACATTCCGGCAAGCTGCTCAATATTGTATGTTATATCCAACTGAGTATCTGCTACAAACCATTTTATTAAATAAGCATTGTTGGCGAGTGACATCCATATGATTTCCCAGCCTATTGGTGAATTTCCGCCAAATTTTCGAAAAATTTCAACAAAATAAGTCGGTTTTTTACTATCTTCATATATCAGACCTGCTTGTATAAACCAGCTCCGTGCAGATTCAACCATTTTTTTACCAAGGGGATGTGCAGGATGCCAAGGAAAAAAGCTGTCACCCATGTCAGCCAAAACAGATATCCATGTGTCGTTTGCAAACTCACGTAGACCAAACTTTTTATAGTTGTTAATGCCAACTGTAGCGGATTGCGATTTTTCTGGCGTTCTCATAGACATAAACCTCCAACATGAATTATCTATTTCATAGCATTTGTGGCAATGTGTGCATTTAGATTCGTCAATGTATATCTTTCCTTCTTCTGTAGTTATAGCACCTGTTGGACACTCAGCTTCGCAGCTACGGCAAGCAATGCATGAAGATACCTTTTTCAAAAATGCCTTTATTTGTGCCTGCAACTCCAACTTCTCATTGACGCTGCTAAATTCGAATGTTACTATGCCACCTCCAGTGTAGGGGGCATTAAAGCAAAAGGGAATGCCGTCATTCAACGTATTCGGAAGTTTAAGATGACGATGTGCTGTGTCGCGATCTTTAATAACTGACCCTAATGTCTTAATCCATTCAAAAAATGAATCTTTCGCAAGATGGGGACTTTGGAACTTTACACATAATCCATCATGCTCTTCAAGTGGTAATGCAAGCGTGTCTTTTAACACTGCACCGCTTTTTCGTGCTTGCCAATGCAGTTCGCCAATATACTCCGTCTTTTCAGCAGATGTTTTAAATGTTTTATTGCTTGTTTCAATGATAATATTATTGTATGGTTTTAGCTCTCGAGGATACGCTTTATCAATAAACCAAATATGTTTTCCCGATGACTCAGGGCAAAGCACACACCCAACCCTAGCAATTCCCTTTCTATATGCGCAATTTATTATCAAGTCATTAGCAAAAATATACAACCATAATTCGTGTGCGCCCCAATCTAAAATAGGCATACGATTCAGCTGAGATGCATTTTTTACTCCATCTATTGCATCTTCATAGAATGAACGACTATGGCTTTCGTCCCATCTTACCCCAACAAACGCCATTGCCCTAATTGCAGATTTACACAACTTCTTTTTCAAACACATTAAAGCTGGGGTGCTTTTGTGAACAGAGCAACACCAGCGTATTGTCCTTGATGGAGGAGCAAATCGTCGCCAATTTTCAAGTGCGGACGACTCTGCTTTGGCACTAATAAACTCACGGTCTGCGTAGGCAACCTTCACATCTTCCCACACCCTATAAGTGTCGGGAAGCTCCATATCTGTATCGCTAAAAATTACTGGCACGGAAAGCGGCAATACCCGATGACATATATCAAGAAGCGCAATCGAATCTTTCCCGCCAGAGAATGCAATGTATGCGATATCGCACTCATCAATAGATGCGTCATATAATTCTTTTGTGCGGCGTTTAGCGTCTGCAATAATAACGCTCATGGTTTGTGAATTTTTAGCAACCATTGCGACAATATTTATGGGTTCAAGTTTCATTTTACCCTTAAAGAAAAACTCTGGTGACAGCGACTTACCATACTGGGTTCCGTTAAGTTGTGCGACTTTTCGCCCGACAGCCTCTCCTTTATCATTAACATCGGCAATTAAATATACATTTTTTTGTGCCCATAAAAGCGGATGTATTTCATTTTTATCGTAAAAAAATCGCTTTCCTAATCCTGTCAAAGATAACTCAGTTGCAAAAACAGGTCGTATTTCGTTGGCAACATACTTACCTGTTTGATTAGTGAGCAGATACCCACCTGTGTCTTTATCCCATACAAACGAATACATTAATCATATACCTCCGCAAACACGCCACCTTTCCACTCGCGTCGAGGTTCGGCTTTATCATAGTAGGATTCAATTAATCGCTGGTAAACTCTGTTATCAGGAATATAATACTCACTTCTAAAGTTAATCCCCAATTTAATGCTTAATACGGTATTTATCACTTCAAGTGAGGGCGTTAACTCAAGTTCATCTATCCGATGTAGCACACCTGAAAGTGTACAGGTGAAATCTTCATCCAAACCAAGCGAGTAAAGTGTTTGATAACAGATTACGCCGTTTATTTCCGTTCTTATAAGCGTCTCTGCAAACTTGCTAATAATACTTGATAAAACTTCCACCGAGAAAGCAGGAAATCGGTAGCGCAATTCATTTTCATTAATTACACCGCCAAGTTCATCCAGTGTTACAGAAACAATTCTACGTGCAATTTCGGAAGATAGTTCATTCATGTTTTTTTTTGTTCTTGCAATGCGCGTACCATAATAACCAACACAACGAATATCCCGCAGGTTGATAAAATCGTAGAAAGCTTCAAAATCTTTTAAGCAATCAATGCAACCATTACCAAACTTCTCCTTAAAAAGAGCATATAATTCCGAAACATCAAAACATCCGTAATCGTCAAGCCACTTGTTGGACAATGAAATAATTTCATTTCGAGTTTCTTCATTCACTATGCAATCTAACAAAAAATAAACATCATCTGTTCTGCGGAACATAATCCGCTTCAATTCCCGCTTCAATTCATCATCAACTTCATAACCTATGGATTCTGAAAGCAGTCGAACTGACGTTACATCAAAGCGAAACCCATTGCTATATATTTCGGTTAGGGCATTGAGTACGCTTCGTTTCGTTTCAATGCCATCATCAGGTTCGTTTTTGGGGGAGTTATATCTTATTTCCTTTATAAGAGGATTTGCAAGAAAATCGTAGGAACTTGCTGGATCACTGTTTGCACATAGAACTGCTTGGTCGAAGTCTACGTGGAGAATGTTAGAAATTGGCATTGTAGAAACTGCCGTAGTGGTTTCCATAATGCCCACAGTCCTTCCTAAATATGTTTTCCAGTGGTAACTTCATAACGTCAACATCGAAGTAGTTGTGGCGTATCCATCTTAATTATCGAAGTCAGACAAAATTCTGACAATATAGATACGGGCGATTTCGACATACTCTACCGATCACCCACTATAAATATGACACATTTTACGAACAAATGCAATAGGCAGTTGAAATTTTCACCGTATCGTTTATATGTGGTTTATATATGGCATGGAACAGAGTTGTTGCACAAAGTCTATGTCTCATACTGAACAAGCTGATAATTTAAGGGTGTTGCATAGCCAAATGAAATTTCTTTCTTCACCCACCTTGACAAAGCACGTCCTCCCCTGGTCCTGATTGGGTGACAAATGATAGTTGTTCGTTTGAAATGCCTAATGATTTGGCTAAAATCCTTCTATCTCCTGCGGCTTGTCCTAACATTATTATAAACGGAGTGTTCTTAAAA